>Ga0114994_10002103_pt1 | contig 14436 bp, 10 predicted proteins | sample ArcticOcean_MG_C_9_FD_87043 | JGI IMG/M metagenome (GOLD analysis project Ga0114994, IMG submission 87043) | Marine microbial communities from western Arctic Ocean - ArcticOcean_MG_CB2_152 | ecosystem: Environmental > Aquatic > Marine > Oceanic | place: Arctic Ocean: Canada Basin | collected... | reverse complement strand
TTAAAAATTAAATATTGAATCACATCTAAAATTAGACTTTATTGTAAACTTCATATATTTTATTTCTGAACCAATAAGTTCAATAAGTATTATCCTACTATTAATTTCTCTGGCAATTTTAGACATTAATTTACAATAAAGTAAATAGTTTTTATTTTCTACTCCAAGAATATCACCATTATCTTTTACACCAATCATATATATTGCTTCCCCATTCCCTTCAATTAGTCGAAACTTCATTTGTGTAGCATATTTGTTAATTTTAGTATTTGTCATGCTTGTAAGTTGTCTTTTATACTCTATTGGACCATAATCATCCTCTCCAATAATGCTAAACATGTAGTATAAATACTAAGGTATACTTTAAGTAATTTACAGTATATCAATTTAAACACATCTTTTTATATTATACTATATGGCTGCTATAAATCGGTTAAAAAAAGAGAGAGAGGATATCTTAAAAAATCCGCCTGGTAATTGTAATGCTTGTCCAAATAACGATAATATATATAATTGGTCCGCTCAAATATATGGTCCCACAGATACTGCATATGAAGGGGGTGTATTTAGATTAAATATTATATATCCCAAAAATTATCCATTTAAGCCTCCTAAAATTAATTTTACGACTAAAGTTTATCACCCTAATATAGATACAAGTGGAAATATATGTCTTGATATTTTAAAAGATAAATGGAGTCCAGCATTAACTATTAGTAAAATCCTATTATCCATCTGCTCTTTATTAAATGAGCCTAATCCCAAAGATCCACTTATGCCGGATATTGCGAAAGAATTTACTGATAATAGAAGCCTTTACGAAGCTAACGCAAAAACGTGGACCCAAATATATGCTAAATAAAATAAATATAAATATAAATATATTTATTTTAAAATCTACCTAATTTTACTCTCCCATTTGGTCTCCTATTGGGTTTTTTATGAGTATTATGATTATTATGATTATTATTAGTATTATTTGAATACTTTATTTGTTTAGTTGTATCTCGTTCAATATTTTTAACGTGGCTTGAATATTTAACTTCATTCATATCTAAAAATGTAAGCTTTTCAGAAAGAAGTTTTATATCCTCTTTTTTGTAATTATTATTCCATATTTTTATTATACAAAAGTTTTTCTTAGGTGAGATAGATATGCCATTTACATGTAAAGACTCCATGGTATTTAAACAAATACATTCCCCAACTGTAAAGCTACATAATTTAAACCACACTTCTTGGGCATTATCCTTATTAATTTTAAATGACCAATAACCTCCATCTTTATTATTAACATCCTCCCATTGGGGAAGAATAACTTTTCCTGAATCCAGTTTTCTCATTAAAAAAAACATTCCTTCTGACACCGAAGGTAAACATTTATCCCAGCTATTTTTAAGAACAAGATAATCTTCTAAAGTATGAATTTCTAATATATCCTTATAACTGTCACGTCCCCAAGATTTATCAGATGGATTATGGTACCACACAACCCATTTAGAGTTTAAGCGGTGATTCTTAATCATTATTTCATCACTCTCATTGTGTTGCTGTCCCTCCATTATATACTTATTTAATATAATAATTCTTTAAATAATTATTATATTAAAAACTATAGAAGCTTCATTGTAATATATTAAATTCTTCTCCGTCAGAAGTCATAATATTAAGTGATTTTATTTCAAAGTTTGGAAATTTATCCATGAGATAAACCAAAAGGTCCTTTTTTACCATCTCAACTCGGGTATTTTCATAAAAATCTCCCAAAGGACCACTTAATTGTTGTGTTTTAGAATGATAATCTACTTCTATTTCTTTACCATCATGTTTATCTTTTATAATAAGTTCCGCACTAATAATATCATCTTTAGTTTTCTTCAAAATTTCAATAGTATCTTTATTTTGCATCGTATCTATATAATCCGCAGTATAAGGACTATCTATAAATTTAGTTTCATCACATAATATTATATAATTCTCTCCCCGAAAATCATATTCGTAAACCAATATATCGTCACCATTTCCACAATTAATTATATTTTTAGATATTTTTTTAAAAGAATTATAAGAACAATTATGTTTATAGTAAATTGCTTTTATTAGTAAAACTTTTTCGTTTATTAGTATCATTATGTCGTAAAAATTATCCCACACAAAATATAAAAAATATAAAAACAATAAAAAATAAACCATATAAATATATCTATTAGGTTATTTTTAATATGTTTTGTTGGATGGTTATACTTTATATAATTTAAAACCCTCTGATTCAGAAGGCTCCTCATAATTTTTTTTGAAAACAGAATAGGCTATTTTAGGCACTTGTTTCTTATCTTCACGAAGTCTGTTTCTTTTAAAAGATATATCCATACTTGTAGTGACATGAATACATTTTATATCGTATTTATAGGAATATCCAAAATCTATAAGTTCTTTCCGTTTTTTTATAGAGCTATGTGTAGCATCAAATACAATTGACTTAGATTGCGTAATATGTTCCAATGCACTTTTTTTCATTTTAGAGGTTGTTTTTAATTTATCACCGGAAATGTGTATATATTTTTCATTACTACATATGTTATTGGCAATAGTGCTTTTTCCTGATCCTGGATAACCTACCATAATTATTATTTCGGGAGTATCCGACAAAGGTATAATTGGTATATCAAAAGGCCGATTTCTATCAACAAATATATCTTCCGGAGAATAACATTTAATACCGATATTTAGAGCAAACATTTTATCACTATCTGAAAAATCTGTTGGTCTTCCTAAAGCATCTCCTACAAAAAACGATTTATCTTTATCGATGTTATTTTCGCCTAATAGATTTTTTAGCAATACTGGATTAGGCTTATATGTCTCTTTTTCAGTTGCGATAACTATAAATACAGGTATTTCTAGAGTCTTCATAACAAGGTTTATCTGCTGACATTTCCATTCCTTTGACTGATTCGTAAAAATCACGATCATGTAATCATCTTCGTATAATTCTTTTAGTTTTTTGGGAATTTCTGGATACAACCATACCCAATCTTTTATTGATTTGGGAAATGTTCCACCATTTTTAGGATTTACTAATGTCCAGTCATAATCAAAAGAAGCCATTTTATTTCTTAGTTGAGGATTATTTACGGTATCGATCATGGTATATTAATTCTTATAATGTAATATCAACACAAATCAAATTTTTGAAACATATACCCTATTAAAAATAATAACTTAAATTATTAAATTTGATTTTTATTTAAATAAATTATGATATATAAAAATACACATGACTTTATCTTTTGAAACACTAGACGAACAAGAGCTTATTGTAGTTTTAAGGGATTTAGCTTCACATGAAAGTCTAGATGTAAAAGAATTATTTGCGGAATATAAAAAAGATGAACGAGAACGCAAGAAAAAAAATACATCTAAAGCCGATAAAATTAAGGAGGAAAATACAATTAGATTGGCCGGTGCTCAAATTAATAGAGACAAAGAACGTCAGGACTATTTTAAAGAACTGTCCACCATTGATTCATCTACACTTGATCAGATAACCAATTTTAAAACGAGATATGGTAAGGATCGTATGAAAATGAAATTACTTAACATCGCCTATAATAAAAATCGAAAAAATCATATGATCAATCTGTATCTACAATTACTTTCGGAGACATATGAGTCCAAAAAAGAGACCAGGCTTATGAAAAAAGTTACAAAGGAGATGAATAAAATAGACTATAAGAGGATGCAGTTTGAACATTTATCTAATGAATTATCTCCGTTAGATTTCTATAATGACCACAAAAAGAAATTAGATGACTGGCAGATTAAAGTTTTGAAAAACATAGATAGTGGTAAATCCACACTTGTATGTGCTCCTACATCATGTGGTAAGACGTGGTTATCTATTTATCCTGGAATAATGGGGAAACGAGTATTGTTTGTAGTTCCTACACAAGCATTGGTTTACCAAGTATCTGCTTTATTTGTAAAATTTGGCGCATCAGTGTCAATCATTACTTCTGATTTTACATATTGTAAACCAGATGATAATGTATTTGTGGGAACTCCTCTTGATATAGAAGATAAACTTCCAGCAATAGGACTTAATTTTGATATTGTTATTTATGACGAAATCCATAATTTGGCCAGTGAGGTTTTCGGAAATAATTATGAAAGATTAGTAAAAATTCTAAAAGGCATACAATTTTTGGCTCTGTCGGCGACTATTGGAGATCCTAAAAAATTGGTTAATTGGTTTAAAAATATATGCGACCGAGAAATTTCTCTCATTACTTACACGACAAGATTCTTGAATCTTCAGAGACATTTATTTGTAAATAATTCTCTAAAGAAGATTCATCCTATATCTTGTCTCACAAAAGATGATATAAAAGAGGATTTTCTCATAAATAATCTTCCTATGACCCCATATGATTGTGTAGTATTATATGATGCTCTTAAAACACAATTTAAGGATAAATTAAATGACTTCAACGTTAAAGACGTATTCATTGAAGATAATAAAAGACTGTCTTTGGACGATGCGCGCAAATATGAACATCTTCTTAAAAAGGAGCTTATTCGGCTAAACAAAGAATTTCCAAATGAAACTGTAGAATTACTTGAGAATTATCGTATAAAAGATTACGAGATTTGCGAAACAATCAATCTATATAGTCTTTTTAAAGAAATCAAAAATAAGAATTTGACACCATGTATCGTATTTCAACAGAATACATTATATTGTAAAGAAATATTTAGTAAATTGGTCGGTTATCTTGAAAAATTAGAAACATTAAATTACCCCTATCATTATGATAATATAGAATATGCAGAGCAGTGTTATCGCGACGCGTTGGTTGAAAAACAGAAATATAAAACTAGTATTAAGTTTGATAATGATTTTGTTGGTAATAAAGCCCTCGCCATAGAAGATATGTTGAATAAAAAATGGGAATCACTTACAAGTGAATTTCTTACAAAATGGGAAAAAAATTATATTAAACAATGTAGCACGGTTAATAGAAATAGTAAGATTAATGACAAAATTAAAGCTGTTCAATTAAAAAATCTATTGTCAGAATACAACAAATTTACTAAGAATATATCTCTTATTCATGTAGATGTATTCCAAAAACACTCAGATTTCTGCCTTAATACATCCAGTCCTATGACTGCGAATAAAATCAGGGATATACGCAATACTATCCGTAAAAAACTAAATATAACTGTTGCTTATACAAATGTGTTTATGCAGGGTCTTAAACGTGGAATAGGTATTTATACTACAGACATGCCTCCCATTTATAATATGATTGTTCAGCAACTTGCTCAAACTGGAACTCTTGGATATGTTATAGCTGACGTCAGTCTTGCGTTAGGTATTAATATGCCTTTCCGGTCTTCATGTATTCTTGGATATAAGGACTCAATTGAATTTAAAATTGATAATTATCTACAGATGATAGGAAGAAGTGGAAGACGTGGTATGGACAGAGAAGGTCATATTATTTATGCGAATGTAGACTGGACAGGATTGATGAAAGGAGAACTTGGTGCCATTGAAAGTAAATATAATAATATAAATAATTACAATATCATTGAAAAATTAAATCCAGATTTCAAAAATATGGGAGAAAGCACGTATAAAAATATATTAGATTCGGGACAATATGATACTGTAATTAAAACAGACTCGTATTCGGACGAAACACAAAACATTTTACTATGGAAATTACGAGATTATAATGATAATACAATCGTATTTATAAACAATATTAATAAATTGGAGATGTCTTGTAAATGTGAAATTACACCGGATTCAAGGGTTAAAATAACTGAATATTTACTAAGCACCTTTTTCACAAGCAATAAAGATAGTGATATATGGATATATATTAAAGGTATTATCAGGCTTAATAAACTTCCAGACGACAACTATAAATGTTTAAAAATTTTTCAAAAATACTTACTATTAATTAAGAATATACACAATATACTTGTATGTGATGAAAATCACCACTATAAATTTACATGCACTCATCTAAAAGATATATTTAATTTAAATAAAAATTTCATTCTACAAGCTAATATTTTAAATTAAGTTATACAATGTTACTAATATTTTTTATATTTTCATATATTATATGGTAATATTTACAGTGGTAATGGTATTTCTTATATTAATTGTTATATATATATTTACTAAAGATGTTTATCAAGGAGTTCATTCAATTGGCGGTGACCATAAATCAATGGGGTTCGTTCCCGATCTTATAAAAGAGGGTAAGATGTATAAAAAAGCAATTGGTGAAGGTTTTGTGAATAAAAATAGTTTATATAGCCTCATGGAAGGACCTGTTTATGTGCCTCAAGGAGTATCCGTTCCACTTGATACAGGTGTAGTAAATAAACAATTTAATAAATGTATTAATACGACTGGTCGGAAAAATGATCTTGGCAGTATGTTTATGTTTGCTTACAATAAATATAGTCCGTCCTGTTGTCCATCAACCTACAGCACCAGTAGAGGTTGTATATGTATGACAGACGCTCAGAAAAAAATGATATATACGCGTGGTAATTAAAATAAAACCAATTATTTATTTTAATTAATGAATCTAATTACATATACATGTGTTGATACGATACATTTTCTTTTTTAGAATCAATGAAGAATGCCAGGTCGCCGGTTTTTACAGTGTAAGGTAGTTTGAAGTTATCAATTGTAAAGTTTACAATACTTTTAATATCATTGGTTGAAATTTCGTCGTGTTTATCAGATTCGGATACGTTAGTTTCTTGTTTTACAACAGTATCGACGATATTAGTAATGATATTTGCCACTATATTGTCTTTTTCAGTAAGTTCATTTTGAGAATTAGAAACTTTTTCAGGAACAAGAAACCGTGTAATATTTAGTTTCGCGACAATTGATTCAATGTTTCTTTTAAGATTACGAACGCCTTTTTCGCTATCACAGTGCGATTCAATGATCTTATGAAGAGTATCTTCTTCGAATATAATATCTTCATTTGTCATGCCAAACTCGGTAAGCATTTTCGGAAGAAGATAATCTTGGGCAATTTTAGTTTTATCTTTTTTATCAAATCCAGAAGTTTTGATTTTTGTCATTCTATCAAGAAGAATAGGACTAATTTTAGACTCATCATTATACGAGAATATAAATGTTGCTTTAGAGAGGTCGAACTGGACTCCTGAAAAGTATTTATCATTGAATTCTTTATTTTGAGAACTATCAGTTAGGTGACAAAGCAGATTGAGAATTTCTTCACCTTTGGGAGTATCACTTACCTTATCAAGTTCATCGAAGAAAATTACAGGATTCATACAATTAGTTTCAGTAAGAATTTCAACAATCCTGCCACATTTAGAACCTTCATATGTTACTTCATGGCCAAGTAGATAACTGCTATCTTGCATTCCACCAAGAGGAACAAAGCCAAACGGTCTATTCATTGCTTTACACACACCCTCTTTAATGAGAGTCGTCTTACCATTACCCATGGGTCCTTGGATGGCAATACTATTTCCTCCTGAATTGGGATTTGAAATTTCTCTGGCGATGATACTAAGAATCTGAGTTTTAGCAGACTCATGTCCATACACTGCTGTATCCATCAAACTTTTAGTGTTAGTAAGATATTCTTGAATTTCTACCATAGGTTTATCTTTATTAATAATACCTGTGCAATATTTACCAAAAGGAATTTTGTCAAGTTGTTGAACCCAAGGAAGAAGTTTTTGATATTCACTGTCGGTTGGGTCAAGTGTGTAAAAATGGTCTACCCTGGATAAAACATTGGCCTGTGCTCTTTGATTCAAGTCCGAATTAAGTATTTTAAAACGAATAGGGATGTCGGACTTGATAACTTCCATAATACTATTCTCCTTTTTGATTATAGCTTCTTGAGCGTCTTTGGATAAATTTCTTACATATTCTCTTTCTTCTACAGTGTAATGAATATCATTATGTAGATTTTCAAAAGGTTCTACTTCGTATTCTTCATCTTCAATGTCTATTTTATTAAATTCATCGTCTCCAAGTTTTCCCTGAAGTTTTTTATTGGCAAGTTTTACAATCATATTTACAATAGACTGATCACCAGTATCAATTTTTTTATTGTAATGGTTGCTATCAGTGTTTTTAATACCCGGTTCATTTACAATATATTCGCGGTCACCTTCATCGTCACTTTCACTACCACTTTCATTATCACTTTCACTATCACTTTCATCATCACTTCGCACGCATTTTACTTTAATTACTCTTTTAGGTAGTGTTTCAACGACATCTGAAATAGAATGATAAATCGGTTCTAATTTAAATTTTTTAGGTGTTTGTTTAGCAAATTTATCAACATGAACAGGCATTAGGTTATCACATTTATTACACATTATATAGTGAACTTTTTGACCAGTTGTTTGAGAACGAGTAAAATAATTGTGGTTGGTGTTAATGGTATCCATATTTGTTGTAATATAAATTATCAAGAGAATTTAAAATCAAATTTTTATCTTATTTAAAGTGATGAAGACTAAAAATTTGATAAATTATTACTTAAAAAAATAACTCAATATAATATATCAATATGTCTATGTTTCAAGAGTTAGAATATCATGATAATATTGAAAAAGTGGGCGGAGTCCAATTTTCAATTCTATCCCCCGATGAAACCAGACGTCGCTCTGTAGCTGAAATTTATACCAATGAAACTTATGACGGAGACGCACCAAAAGTAGGAGGATTGTTTGACCCAAGAATGGGTGTCCTTGACCATGGAAAAAAATGCCCAACCGATGAACTGGACAATCGTCATTGTCCTGGTTACTTCGGTCACATCGACCTGGCAAAACCGGTATTCCATATTCATTTCCTTAAGTATACGCTTAAAACACTACAATCCGTTTGCTGTAGATGCTCTAAACTATTAATTTCACCTACTAACCCAGAAATAGCAAAAATAATGAACGGTAGAAAAGGTGTTAACAGATTTAATGCCGTTACCGCATTGTGTTCTAAAATTAAGAGATGTGGTCAGCATAATGAAGATGGTTGTGGAGCTTGTCATGCAACAATTATTAGACGCGAAACTACATCTATTGGAAAGTTAACAGCTATTTGGAGAAATAAAGATAAGGAGGTCGGTGCAGAAGACCAACAGGTTTTATACGAAGCCGAAGATGTAGAGCGCATTTTTAGAAGAATTTCCGACGAAGATATTGATGCTTTAGGATTTACTAAAGAGTGGTGTCGTCCTGAATGGTTAATATGTTGCGTGTTACCAGTCCCCCCTCCTGCGGTAAGACCTTCTGTTCGAGCAGATAATAACACCAGAATGGAAGATGATTTGACTCATAAACTATGCGATGTTCTTAAAACAAACAAAACACTTAAGTATAAAATGAATCAACCCACTACTAATAAAAAGGCAATTGATGAGTGGTATCAACTATTGCAATATCATGTGGCTACACTAATTAATAACAATCTCCCAGGTATTCCTCCCGCTCAGCAACGAAGTGGCAGACCTCTTAAAGCTATTGCTGATAGGCTAAAATCTAAAGAAGGTCGTGTTCGCGGAAATCTTATGGGAAAGCGTGTAGATAAATCAGCGAGAAGTGTAATTACTCCCGACCCAAGACTTAAACTTAATCAGTTAGGAGTACCTATTGACATTTGTAAAAATCTTACCTATGCTGAAAAGGTTAATAAATATAATAAAGGCTATCTAACCAAATTAGTTCGTAACGGCTATCATAAATACCCCGGAGCGAAGTCTATTAAAAAAGCAGGGGATAAAAAACTTATTTCTCTTAGTGTAATTGACACGGAAAATATTGAACTTATGATGGGGGATATTGTAAATCGTCACTTAATCAAAGGCGATATTGTATTATTTAACCGTCAACCATCTCTTCATAAAATGAGTATGATGCAACACGAGGTTGTTCCTCTTCCATACAAAACATTCCGTCTAAATGTATCAGTTACTACTCCGTATAATGCTGATTTTGATGGTGATGAAATGAATATGCACGTTCCACAATCTGAACAAAGTCGTATTGAACTGGCCGAACTCGCGTCTGTTCCGTCACAGATCATTACGCCAGCACAACATAAACCTATTATTAGTTTAGTTCAAGATACATGCGTAGGTGCTTATCTATTTACACGGTATGATAATTATGTAACACTTGACGAAATTATGGATATTATGATTGATATTCCTTCATTCGATGGTATTCTACCAGAACCACTTATTAAAGCTGGTGATACCGAGGCCGATTTGCCATCTTATTTCCCTAAATATAAATACGACTTTTCTCCTATTAAGAAAGATATGTGGTCGGGGAGACAAATATTCTCGCTTGTAATTCCTAATATCAATCTTGTAAAAAAAAATAAAAGTTATGATAATGAAGAAACCTTTATGAATAAAGTTACTATTAAAAAGGGCGAAGTAATAGACGGCGTATTTGACAAAAATATTCTTGGAGCATCTGAACAAGGTTTAATTCATATTATATTTAATCAATATGGTGCTGAAAGAACACAGCAATTTTTAGACGATATACAAAACATTGTTACAAATTGGATTCTTAAATCTGGTTTCAGTGTAGGGATAGGCGACCTCGTTCCTGACAGAGGTTCTACTGAAAAAATGGAAAATATTGTTAATGAAAAAAAACGTGACGTAATTGAAAAAATATCCCATCTTCATAAGGGTATTCTTGATAATACGTCTGGTAAATCAGTTAAAGAGGAGTTTGAAATGCAAGTATTGTCTACCCTAAATAAAGTAACCACCGATACTGGTAAGGTAGCTCTTAAACATCTTGACTTCTCTAATAGAATGATGAATATGGTTATTTCTGGTTCAAAGGGGTCTGATATCAACATGGGTCAGATGATTGCTTGTGTCGGACAACAAGCAGTTGATGGTAAACGTATTCCTTATGGTTTTACGGACAGGACTTTGCCCCACTTTCACAAATATGATGACGGTGCGTCTGCCAGAGGATTTGTTGAAAGCAGTTTTATGACGGGACTTAACCCAACTGAATTTTACTTTCACGCAATGGGAGGCAGAGAGGGTCTTATTGACACAGCTGTAAAAACATCAGAGACTGGTTATATTCAAAGAAAACTTATTAAAGGTATGGAGGATGCTCGTATTGCCGCAGATCATACAGTAAGAAATGCCAACGGCTCTATACTTCAATTTATATATGGCGAGGATGGCTTTGATGGGACAAAAATTGAAAGTCAGAATCTTTTATCAATTGGTAAAAGTGATAAAGAAATTTATCAGATGTTTGGCTTTGATATTGACTCCGAATTAGAAAATCATTTAACGCCTGAGATTTTAGAAGACATTAATAGTAAAAAAGAGTTAGTAAAAGGAAACATGCTTCTTCACATTAATAAAATTATAGAGAATCGTGATTATTACTTTAAAAATGTTTTCAAAGGCGATATAAACAAAAAAATATACTCACCTATAAACTTTAAGCGTATAGTAGAAAATGCGTATAATAACTTCGAAAATGCGGGTAAATCTGACCTACATCCTATATATATACTTAATACTTTTGACAAATTACAAAATGAATTAGTTATTACTCAGCATTATAAAAGTAACGAAGTAATTATAATGCTCATGCGTATATATCTAAGCCCCAATATTCTCATTAAAAAATACCATATGACTAAATTAGCTTTTGATTGGATTATATCTACTGTTACAGAATTGTTTTATAGTTCTATAGCCCATACTGGAGATCTTGTCGGAACAATTGCAGCCCAATCTATTGGTGAACCTTCTACTCAGATGACCCTCAACACTTTCCACTTTGCTGGCGTTGCTTCTAAAGCCAATGTAAATCAAGGTGTGCCCAGATTTAAAGAGTTGCTAAGTGTATCTAAGAATCTTAAAGCACCTATGAATACAGTGGTTCTTAAAGAACCATACTGTTTTAATAAGGAGTTTTCTCAAAAAATTCTTAACGAACTTTCTATCACAACTATCAAACAGCTTGCTAAAAAAACTGAAATTTACTTTGATGCGAGCAAAGACACACGATTCGATTCTTCGAAAGAATATGATAATAAAATTCTGAAGGTATATGAAATGTTCCAAGAATTAGACTTTATCCCCGCGACATCTACTCTGGGTAACTGGGTTCTTAAATTTAGTCTTGATAAAACTAAAATGATGGACAAGAATATAAGAATGTCTGATATTTACTTCGCGATTATATCTAAATTTAATGTTGACCAACAGGATATTAGATGTGTATTCTCGGATGATAATTCATCGGAACTCATTATGAGAATCCAGCTTATTGAAAATTATTGTGAACAACCCAAATGCGAAGAAGATTGTTGTGGATGTGACGAAGAAGATGTCATTTGTGTTCTCAAATCTCTAGAAAAAACCATTCTTAATGATATTACACTAACCGGTATTAAAAATATTAAGAACTGTTCAATGTATCCAGAGCATAACAATATTGAATTTAATGCCGCCGAAAAAGAGTATGTAACCAAAACTAAATGGATTATAAATACAGATGGAACCAATCTCGAAGATCTATTAATTCATCCTGCTGTAGACCCATATAAAACTATATCAAATGATATTTATGAAGTATATGATACCTTGGGATTAGAAGCTGCGAGAGAAGTTCTTGCTAAAGAGATTTCAGACGTGTTTGAATTTGCTGGTTCATATGTTAACTCAAGACATATCAATCTGTTGGTAGATATCATTACAAACAGAGGTTTCTTAATGTCTATTGATAGGCACGGGATTAATAAGAGCGACAGGGGTCCACTTGCTAAGTGCTCTTTTGAGGAAACTCCTGATATCATTGCCCGCGCGGCTATTTTCGGAGAACTTGATAAAATTCAATCTGTATCATCGAACATTATGCTTGGGCAAGAGGTTCCTATAGGAACTGGTGCTACAGAGCTGCTCTTTGACGAAGAGAAATTCTTCCAAAATATAATTACAACACGGGAAGAAGAAGTTAATCACGCAGAAGAAGATGATAGTGATAAATTTAAATCAGCTTACTGCGACAATCTCTTCTAAATTAATCTAATAATATTATTTATTAAATTTATTTTATTTTATTACTAATTATACTTTATTCTATTAAAAATTATATTAGTTATCATGAATAATATTCCTCCCCATATTGTATCTTGTATAGCTATAAATATATCGTAATTACTAAATATTGCCATATTTGTAAAATCAAATATTCCATAAGTTAGAAAACCTAGTAAAAACACTTTTTGATTCGTAAAATTTTTATTAATTACAAATTGATGCATTAATATAATCATCATTACATATGTAAAAGCCGCACTAACTTTATTTAATTTAGCTTCACTGTTTTGTATTTTACTAACCATATTCATAAAAGGACCTCCTCCTAAAAATGTTAAATAAATAATATCAATGAACAATAAAATTATCGACACTCTTGCTAAATCTGACATATATATTATGTAAATATTATTTTACAAGTTCATCTATAATTTTATCAAATGCTTGTTTAAAATTACTATATTCTTTTTTATATGATAAACTAAAATGTAATGACTCGTCATTATATAAAACATTAATAAATATTGGAATAGCTCCGGATATACACGAACTATAGACTTTTGATACACTTTTTATAGAATTTCCCTCTATAAAATCGATATTTACAACTATTAAAGGGCTTTCTACGTTATCATTTACATTTTTAAAAATATTATGCGAGGTATTCCATAATAGTGTTTTACTTAATCCAGATTTGGAACTTCTATCTAATAAATTTAATATTGTTTCATTAGACATATCTTTTTTGATAGGAATTATATCAATTGCGTCATTAGTTCTCATCAAAGCATAATAATCAGATGTGTATATAGATAGTGTTTTTAGAATAATGCTCTGTAAATAACTAACATTTGTAGTAAATAAAAGGTTTTTAGAATTAAATAAGTTACTTATGTCGTTTTGGCTAAATATATAATTAGCATGAATGTATTTAGTTGATTCTATAGTTCGATAGTTTTTAAATGTTTTTGGTAAATAAAACACCATCGCTACAATAATAAAATATATTTCAGATACTATATGTATAAATGTGTCTGTGTGTGCATATTCAATTTCCTTGGGTATAACTCGAACAATATTTAATGACGATAACCTCTGTAAATATAATGTTACTGATTTCAGTATATGCTGTATATATACATTATATCTGAAATCTATTTGAATAATGAGATATTTATTATTATGATCTATTTTAACCATCATGTTAATAGTTTCTTTGGGGGAATTATAATCAACCACATCGTATATTACTTTGTTATTGAGATCTGTTAAAAAAGGGTATGTATTGATAATGTAT
>Ga0114994_10002100_pt1 | contig 14448 bp, 11 predicted proteins | sample ArcticOcean_MG_C_9_FD_87043 | JGI IMG/M metagenome (GOLD analysis project Ga0114994, IMG submission 87043) | Marine microbial communities from western Arctic Ocean - ArcticOcean_MG_CB2_152 | ecosystem: Environmental > Aquatic > Marine > Oceanic | place: Arctic Ocean: Canada Basin | collected... | reverse complement strand
TGCCGACGCCGACGCCCCACGCCGCCGCCACGCTGACGCCGACGCCCCGCGCCGCCGCCACGCCGCCGACGCCGACGCCCCGCCCCGCCGCCGTGGACGAGGAAGATGCGGCATTACAACGCCGCATCGACGCCGTCGCCGCCGAGCTCGCGCGCTTGAAGGAGCTGCAGCGTCGCCAGCGCCTCCGCCGCGCCAACCCCGAGGCCGACCGCCCGTCGCCTACGACGTAACTTTTCTCGTTTGTACATGCGGTCGCGTTGGTTTTAGGCCAGCATTGCTGCGTCTTCCTTTTCGTGTCTACTAGTAAAATGCGACCTCGGTATCTGATTTCTGTATCGGTTTGTTTTTGTTACGGTGCTAGGACTAGTGGGCGGGGTCTGTACGGCTCGACATCGATACGGGTTTTGCAAAGTCGATATTCAAAGCTTAAGAGGAAAGAGAGCAAGCAAGACCCGCTGGCAGGAGTTGATCCAGACCGGCAGGCCGAGCGCTTTACAGCTGCGCCAGTCCGCGCGCCAGAGAGCACTGCGATCGCCCGCGCCCCGGGAAGGCTGGTCAAGGAGGCTCGGGCACTGCCAGCGCCGGATCAACGCCCACGCAATGGCCTCCGCGGCCTCCCAGCAGCAGCGCAAGGCCGTGCTCTTAGAGGCGCGCATGCGCGGCCTCACGGGCCTGGAAGCGTCGAGCGCCTTCACGCCCGCGGCGTCGAACTCGACGGACGCGCCCGTGACGGAGGTCGGTTTCCGGTCGCCCTCGTCGTCGCGCGAGGGCGCGCCGCCCGCGACCGGCGCGAGCTCCATGGCCGGCGTGCTCCCGCCCGGCGCCCCGGCGCCGCGCGGGCCCTCGCCGCTAAAACGCAAGGCCGGCGACGCAATGCCGCCGCCGCCGGCGCGCCGCAAGGCCGCGCAGCCGCGCAAGCTGGGCGCCCCGCGGCGGACGTCAAATGGCGGCGACGAGAAAAGTTTAAAAGCCGCCGAGGAGAAGGCGAGCGGCCTGAGCGCGGAATTAGAGCGCGTGCGCGAGGCCGCGGCCAAGGAGGGCGCGGCGACGCGGGACCAGTTAAAGCAGACGCGGGACGCGCTAGAGGCGGCGTTGCGAGCCACCGCGGAGGGCCAGGCGCGCCAGGCGCGGCGTGACGTGGCCGACGCGGCCTTCGAGTTGGGCCGCGCGACGTACGTGGCCTCGAGCCTGGGGGGCCGGGACGCCTGGGAGGACGGCGACGCGTTTAGGAGGCTCGGGGACAGGGAGGAGGAGTTACGAAGCCGGCGCGAGGACGAGACCAAGTTAAAGCGGGCGCTGCGCGAGGCGAAGAAGAAGGGCCTGGACGGGAGCACGGGGGACGAGGCCGCGAAATACCGGAGTAGAAAACTGAAGAAGGACGAGGAATTGTTAGCGAGCGAGAAGGCTCGATTGGCCCAGCGCAAGCTCACACACGCGCGCGAGTGGCAGCGCGTGCGGTGCGAGGACGCGTCCCCTTTTAAGCATAGGCCGACGCTCCACGGCAAATTGCTCTTACAAAGATTGCTGGGCAAGGGCGGCTTCAGCGAGGTGTGGCTCGCCTATGATTTGGACGCGTGTAGGGACGTGGCCGTCAAGTTCCACACCCTGGACAGCGCCTGGGGCGACGAGAAGAAGCGGGCGTACGTCCGACACGCCGCGCGCGAGTACTCCATACAACGGGACCTGCAGCATGATAGGGTCGTGCGGTTGCATGACGTGTTTGAGGTGGACTCGGACACCTTTGCGACGGTGTTGGAGTACTGCTCGGGCGATGATTTGGATTTACTTTTAAGAGAGCGAGGCCGTCTGAAAGAAACCGACGCCAAGGCCATATTATTGCAAATCTTAAGTGGCCTGAAGTACCTCCACGCCCCGACGGGCCAGGGCGCGGACCGACGACGGGCCATCATCCACTACGATCTGAAGCCGGGGAACATTCTCTTCGACCAGAGAGGGGATGCCAAGATCACGGACTTCGGGCTTTCTAAAATAGTAGCGGAGGACACGGTCGGTCATAGCGTCGAACTGACGAGCCAGGGCGCGGGCACGTACTGGTACCTGCCGCCCGAGTGTTTTAGGACCGATGCCGCAGTGACCGTGTCCGGAAAAGTGGATGTGTGGAGCGTGGGCGTCATCTTCTACCAGATGCTGTACGGCAAGCGGCCCTTTGGGGAAGGGTCTACGCAGCAAGCGATCCTGCGGGACCGGACCATGTTGCGGGCGACGAGTGTCGACTTTCCGGCGGTGCCCAAGATCAGTCCTGAGGCCCGGGACTTCGTCAAGAAGTGCCTGTCCCATTCGGCGCTGGAGCGGCCGACCGTGGCCGAGCTCGAGAAGCACGTTTATGTCGCGGGCACGCCGAAGTAAGGAGTGTCTCTAAGCCCCCGGTCCCCGTACGCCCCCCTCGCACCGGCCCGTCGGACTTCGCGGGGGGAACGTATGCCACTCACTAGGCTGCACCGGTCAAAGTTACGCGGAACTCCCTAGTCGCGGTGCTCCCGCCCGAGCACGTCGAAGTACCAGTCCGCCCAGGTCACGGTGCCCACGAGCACGACGACGCCCGGCCCGACGTCCCAGAGCGAGGCGAAGTTGTTGAGGAAGTTGCCCGGCGCGTACTGCGTCCATAAGCTTTTTATTGGTTGGAGCTCGAAAGGCGAGATCGTGCGCTGGACCATGCCGTCCGTGACGCCCACCTTGGGCTTCTTCTTCCACCAGATCTCCAAATGCGGCTGTACGCCGGGCTTGAGGTCGCCGAGTCGTCTCACAGTGGCGCGGAGGGCCATGCTGCTGCTTGTAGAAAGAGGGCAGCGGAGCCCTTACGGTTGACCGGCTTCCGCGTGTCGGTTGCGGCTGAACCGTACGAGGTGTGTAGCTGTAGCGCTACGTCTAGCGGGCCGCTTGGCGGTCCTTTTGATGCCCTTCTAAAGCTGCTGTCCTTACATCATGTACGGAAACCCGTTTTGTTCAAGAAGCTGTCCGAGCCTTGGTGGGGGCGACTCCCCAGCGAAGCATGCGTGACAGCTAAGCAAAAGTATCGACCTCATCTGGCCGCAAGAAACCCGCACGCATGCCATAAATAAATCTCGAGTTTAAGCTGCTCGTGCGCACCGATCCCCGCTCGAAGCTCGCTGTCCTCTATTTCAAACGCATCATGATCATCAGGCTCGCATGGCTCGCGAAGGCGGCAGCGCTGCGCCCGGCGGCCACCACCGCCCCAAGGCGGACGCGGCTCCACGCCGCCGCGGGCGACGGCTGGCGGCACCTCGACCGCGCCTTCGCGGTCCGCGGGCCCGTCGCCAAGGGCTACGGGCGCGGCGCGGCCAAGCTGGGCTTCGCCACGGCCAATCTGGACGCCGAGGTTATTGGCGACGTGCTCGGGGACGTGGAGCAGGGTGTCTACGCGGCCTTCTACCAGACGGCCGTGAGCGACAAACCCCAGCGGGCCGTGGTCAACGTGGGCGTCGCCCCCACCTTCGAGGGGCAGGAGCAGCCGGTCAAGCTCGTCGAGGCGCATTTACTGGACCACGACGGCTCGGACCTCTACGGGGACGCGCTGGCGCTCTTGCTCGTCGCGTTCATCCGCCCGGAGATGAAGTTCGACGGCATCGACGCGCTCAAGGCGCAGATCGGCGCGGACTGCGAGACGGCGAAGAGTTGTCTGGCCGAGGAGGCCGTGGCGAGCCTCAACTACGTCCAAGAGGGCTTCCTGAGCGCAGCCGCGCGGCCCGTGCCCGCGAGCGCCACGCAGTGGTTTTCCAAGCGGGAGGACTCGGGCATCGTGGGCCAGTCGCCCTACGTCTGAGTCGAATTCGCCGTCGTTGTTTTAATCTCTTACAAATTCGGCGAAGTAGGGACTAGCGTCCTCGACGAACGCCGGCGTGAGAGGGGTGCCGGTGACAAGCTCCTTCATCTCCGGTAACGTTTTGGGAAGCCCCGCCGGGACGACGGACGCGTCGCGCTCGTGCAGCTCGTCCACGAAGGCGGCGCTCAACGGATGCGTCACTAGTGCCCTGCCGCCCGGTTTGAGAACGCTTGCAGCAGCGCTCAGGGCCGCGCCCCGGTCGAAGATGTTGCCGAAGCACGCGTTAAACACGACCACGTCGTACGCCTCGCCGGCGTGCTGCGCCGCGTAGTCGACCACGTCGGCCACGACATACGTGACGTCGCCACCCTTGCTGTTTGCTGCCTTGACCATTTCCGGGGACAGGTCGACTCCGACAACGTCGGCGCCGCCCGCCGCGGCGTCGGCGTAGCGCCGCGACAAACACCCCGTACCGCTTCCCACGTCTAAGACGCGGAAGGCGGCATCCGGCCTCGCCGGCGTGCAGATGCGCTTCGCCAGGGCGTCGAGCGTTGCCTCGATCTCCGGCGGGCTCGCCTCGGGCGACGCAAAATACGCCGCGGCGGAATCGAAGACCTCCTGCTGCCTCTTGTTGTGCGCCGCGCGCTCCGGTGACGGCGCGCCCGGGCCCGCGCCCGTCTGCACCCGTTCCGTGTGCTCGTCGAGCGCGTCTTTCGCGGCCGAGCGGAGGCGGCTGGCGTGGCGCAGCGCGCGCTGCGGCTGCAGGCTTCTGGCCAGCGCAGCTGCTACAACTATACGCGCCATCATTTGTCAACCCGAAGACCGTGGGGCTGTAATGAGAGGTCTCGTAGTGAGAGGCTGTGAGAGGCTGTGAGCCCAACCAGAACAGCTATGGAGAGCTTGTGCGCGGCAGACTGCGGACAGGCTTTAAAACAGTCGAGTTCACACCACTAACTCTCGGCAGCACGTTGTTAGAGTCAGCTGACCACCTAGATCACACGCAAAGTGCGGGTTTTGACGTACGGGTTTTGCAAGAACTCGCGCCGGCCGCGGTTAAAGCCCAGGAGTCGCTGCATACTGTAACACGAACGGCAGGGATCGCCCTTTGCTGCTGTTCGAACGCGACTGCTGCTCCGGGCCGCTTCGAGAAGCGTGGTGAGCCCTGGACTCCATTTAACTGCTGAGCCTCCTCATGGTCTCCTCCGCCACCGCATTAGCCCGGCACAGCGGCCTCAACGCCTCGGAAGTGCAGAACATCGCGATCACGTCCTGCGTGCTCGCCGCCTTCAGCGTCGCGGCGTGCGCCCTCGCGTCGTTGCTGGCGTGGCGCAAGCGGAAGTCCTGGGAGATGGTCCAGGAAGTCATCATCCTGATCCTGGCGACGGATCTGGGCTTTTGTGCGCAATACCTCATCGTGGCGCCGCGGCCGGGCAGCGCGGCGTGCTACTCGCAGGCCACGATCGGCCAGTTCTTCACGCTAGCGTCGATGCTGTGGTCCGCGGTCGTCGCGGACGTGCTGGTGCGTTTACTGGTCTTCCAGGACGACCGCGCGGCGTTGGCGCGGCGGCGGATACCCTACCACGGTATGGTCTGGGGCATCTCGCTCCTAGGAACAATACTGCCGGCGACGCTGGGCGTGTACGGCCCGGCTGGGCCCTGGTGCTGGATCGACACCTCGCAAGGAGCCTCCCAGGCCGCCACCGTCATGCGCTTCGGCACGGTCTACTTGGGTATTTGGGCCTCGATCGCGTATCAAATCTACTGCTTCGCCAAGGTCCGAGTCGTCGTGCGCCGGTCCCTGGCCCTCTTCGATGAAGTCGAGGACTTGGACCCGGACGACGCCAGCAAGGCGGCCGTGGAAGCGGGGCGGCGGTCGCTCGCCTCGGCGGAGCGGCTCTTCGCGTTTCCGCTGATCATCGTCATTGCGCGCGGATTCGGCACTGTCAACCGCCTCCACAACTGGATCCGACCAGGCGACGACGTTGCCGCGTTATATTACCTGCAGGCGATACCGCTGTGTTCGCAAGGTTGGATGCACGCCCTGTTCTGTATCTCCGGAGGCCTCCAATCATACATTATGGCGCGGTGCTGCGGGTCCGGTTCGCGCCCAGCATCACGCCGGCCGTCGAAGCCCGCAACGCAAAGCTCGGCGGACTCGACCGTTGGCTTTGTGGACGTCGATCTGGGGGAGGTGGAGATGGTGTAGCCGCCCTCGAATGGCGAGCGTCCGACGCAACTTTGTTCAGCGTCGACGGGCGCCGTAGTAATATTTTGATTCATAATTAACAACTAAACGTGAACGCCCCTCAGCGGCGCTTCTTCTTCTTCTTCGGCCTCGTCCCGCCGCTCCCGAGCCGGTGCCCCCCTTGCCGTGGCATACCTTGACAGAGCGACGCGGCCATCGCCCGCTCCATGTCGCCGTCGTCGAAGGACTGGCGCTGGCGGCCGCCGCCACGGCCGCCGCCGCGCCCGCGCCCGCCGCGACGCGGGCGCTGCATGCGCGCCGCGAGCTCCATGGCCCGCGCCATCGCCGCGTCCGAGTCGGCGCCCGGCCCGCCGCCGAAGGGCCCGTAGGGGTCGTACACGTACCCGCCGCCGTACCGGTCCCGCCGCCCCCGGTCCTCCTGCTGCAGGCGCGCGGCCGCCCGTCTTGACTCGTCTTCAAAATGGCCGCACTTGCAGTTTGGGAAGGGCCCCAGGCACAGCCAGCAGAAGTCGTGGCCGCAGGCGCACTTCATGTGGTTGCAGCCCGCGTCTTTTTCGATCGCCTCGCCGCACTTGGGGCACTGCTTCACGGAGTTCTTCTTGCCGGCCATCCAGGAGAGCACGCCGCCTTCGCCGTCCTTGCAGGGCCCCTCGTGGGCGGCCATGCCGCATCGGACGCAATAATGTGTAGAACAGCCAGGGCAGGTCACTTTCCCGTCGCCGACGTCCTCGTGCGAGACCGCGCCGACCGTGCCGCACGGACATCTTAATACAGCGGCCGCACCACCTAGCACCTGTCGCAGGCTCTTGTCGCGCTCCCGCTCCTCCATGACCATGACGTCCGCGGCCGAGACGCAGTCCCGCACCGCCCTTGTGGAGTAGACCGCGCCGCACTTCGGCGCGACACATTCCACCGCGGAAGGCCCAGACCCTCGGTAGCACGCGACGTCCACGCAATACCTCCTAAAACACGCTCTACACAAAAAGTGGTCGCCCTTGCTGCACCGCACGCCGTCCTTCTCATCAAAGGTGTCCATGCAGATCGCGCAGCCCGGGCCCCCGTCGCGCGGTTCGATAGTATCGCACCAGGCGTCGTGGGCGGCCTTGTCCTCGAGGGCGCCCAGCCGGCGCCGCGCATAAGACAAGGCGGAGTGGGACGCGACGCGCTCGCCGCTCGTCGCGACGAGGGCCCGCGGGAGCCTGTTCGCGTGCGCAGCGTCGACGCTCGCGCGCACGGCACCGAGCTTCGCGCGCCGCGCGCCGTCGAGCAGCGCCCAGAGCGTCTCCTTGGCGCTCCGCGAGGCCCGGAACTTGGACACAACGTGCGTCGAAACGTCTATCACTGCGCAGACGGCCGCCGCGGCCTGGTCGGCGTTAAGCGCGAAGGACTGGTCCACGTCATTTAGGGACGCGGCGGCCCGCGCGCCGCTGCGCATCGCCGGCGCGGCCTTGTCGTCCGGGGCCTTGCGCTTACGCTGCTGCGGCGTCGGCGCGTCCACGTCAATAATCTCGACCAGGCTCTCGTCCTCGTCGATGGCGATGACCTCCTCGTCCGAGTTCTCGAGGTTGATGACCTCGCGGTCGGCCATCTGTGCGCGTTGTGGTTTTGCGCCGACGTTCGTGAGCAGAGCGTTGTGGAAGCGCTACCGGTCCTATGTGCGCGGTGGCGGGCCTGCCCGTGCGCCGTCGCTGAGGGCGTATGCGCTGCTTCTGGCGACACGAGCGGCGCTGCGCAGCGTTTGTGCAGGCCAGCTGAATGCGTCCAAAGGTAAACCCGTTTTGACATCCGTTTGTTGCTTGAAAAACCCGTGCATTGCATTCCGCAGTCCGCGGCCCCATGTTATCTCTGCTGGTCTGCTACGGCTCGCTGTCACTCTGTTGGCGGCTGCCCTCCATCGCTGCGCTCCATCACAGTTCACCTGGCTGGATCGCTGCGGCAACCTACGCCACTGCGCTCCATTGCTGCGGCTACACCGATCGTCGTCTGCACCCAGAGGTGATCACGCGGGACTCTTCTCTAGCGCTCCGATGCTGCGCCTATGCTTAACGCGCCACGCCGGCGCCCTCCTCCGCCGGTCGGCGGTGCCGCATTCGCGCTTGCTCTCATCGACGCCGTCCGACGCGATGGCCGCCAAGCTGCGGCAGGAACTCGACGCCGTGAACGTGACCGTCGAGGACGTGAGCGGCGGCTGCGGGTCCATGTACAAGGCTTACGTGGAGTCGCCCAAGTTCGCGGGCCTCAACATGGTCAAGCAGCACCAGCTCGTGCAGGGCGTCCTCAAGGCCGAGATCGCGGACATGCACGGCTTCTCGCTGAAGACGGCGAAGCCAAAATAGCACGCGTTTGTTCTAATAATGTCTACAGTACTACTCGCTCCCGAACGACGCGAGGATCGGCGGCAGGCACGTCTCCCGCGGCCGTGGCCGATCCGACACGTCCGCCTGCTGGTAGCGTCCCGCGTTGCGGTGGAAGCCCAGCGTCAGCGGCCGCGGCGCGCGCTTGATGAGCTCGAGCGCGCCGTCGAGGTGGACCTTCGGGTGGTCGTCCGGCCGCGCCGGCGGCAGCACCGCCCCGCCTATGCGCGTGATCTCGTCCATCTTGCGCACGGACGCCGCGTGCGGGCAACTTTCAAGCACGCTGTCAACGATGACGTGCGCTCTAGAGCTATTCCGGTCGCGCATGACGGACACGCCCAAACCCAACGGCCCCGCGGGAAAGACCAGTTCAAAGCTCTCCTCCTCGGGCTCCGCGTTCGGCTCCGCCACGACGGCCTCCTCCGAGAGCGACGAGACGCTACGGGCGGGCCGCGGGCGCACGGGTGGCAACGGCGCCGGCGGCGGTGCCATTTCAGCGACGGCCTTCTCCACGAGGGCGTCGACCCTTGCCTCGCCTTCCCTCGACCGTGCCGCGCCGGTCTGGAAGTCCCTTTGGACGCGCTCGACAGTCTCGACGATGCGTCCAGCGGTGTGAGATACGTCGCCGGCTTCAGCGTCGGCGTAAAGCGCGTCAAGCGACTCGCCGGTGAGCTTCATCGTCTTCGCCAGGAGCTGGAATTGTTCATCCTGCGCGGCCAGCTCGGCTTCTAGCGCGGCCAGCGCCTCGGCGCATGCGCCACTCGGTGTGGCGTCGGCCACGTCTGGGAGCGCTGTCAGCTCCTCGACGGCAGACATGGCGAATGGTGCCTAAAGCTGTGGCACGATGTTGGCGTAGTACTGAACGTAGCGGGCGGGCAGGGCGGCCGGCGCCAAACGCGTCAAGCTAGTAACGTCTGGGCGTCTGTGGAACAGGGCGCTGCTGCGGCTGCGTGCGGCTGAAAAATTTCGATCGGCCGATTTGCGAACGGGTTTTTCAAGGCAATCGACGTACGCGGCTTTTCATCATCTGTACGCGGCTTTAATCGCCTCTTTGCTGGAGCAGTGACAGCGGTTGACACGCAGCAGCAGCGGTACACGACGTGCGACGCAGCACTGTATCTTGCATGCATTCATAAGACATGCTCTGCGCTCGATCACTGCAGCGTTGGAGCGCACGAAGAGATTGCGCTCGAGCACTGCAGTTTAGACGAGGCCTCGCGGTGTCGCGCTCGCGGCGCGAACGCAAGGACTCCGTCGACGTCACGGTGTTAGCGGAACGCGCGGCCTGGGCCGACGTGCTCGAGGCGGCCGCGCCGGAGACGGCGGCGGCCGCGACGCGAGAAGCGGCGTACGCGACGCGCTTCAAGAAGGCGGGCCTCGGGACGCGGCGCGCGGGCGCGAAGGGCGTCTTCCGGCGGGACGCCGTCGCGGCGGCGCGCGTCGGCTCGCAGCGGTACGGGGGCGCGCCGCCCCCTTTAAAACACGCGCTGCCCGAAGTTTTGATGGTCGGCGCGGCAAACGCCGGCAAGTCGACGCTCATCAACGCGCTGTGCGGCGCGGCGCCGGCCTCGAGCGCCGCGCCGGCCAGCGCCAGCGACCGCGCGGGCTGGACCTCCGGCCTCGAGTGGATCCGCGTCGGCGCCAAGCCGCCCGTCCTCTACATCGTCGACGCGCCGGGCTACGGGTCGCACGCCGTTGCGTCGCCGCGCGAGCGGCGCGACTGGAGTCGGCTCTGCGCGCAGTACGCGGCGACGCGCGCCACGCTGTCGGCCGCCGTCGTCGTCGTGGATGCGACGCGCGGCGTTTGCGACGAGGACCGACGGGAGCTCGCGCGGCTCACCGCGACGCCGCGCGTCATCGCACTGTCGAAGTGCGACCTCCTCCAGGGACCGGCGACCGTCGCGCGGTGCGCGCGCCTCGTTGAGGAAGCCGTCGGCGGCGCGGCCGTCGTGCCGACGTGCGGCACGACGGGCGCCGGCGTTGCGGAGCTGTGGGCCAAGCTGCGGGCGCTCTGCGCGGCGGCGGCCGTGAAGCAAACGGACCCGCGCACCGTCGCGGTGCACCGGTCCGCGGTGTTGTGATGTGTTGGGTGCGAGTAATTAATTTCATTCGCGTCAATGGCGTGTTGGCCTGGGTGTTCTTAGCGGGGCGTAGTGGGGCAGTGGCGCTACTACTACTAGAGTAGGTGGAAAGTATATCTCTAGAGTAGGTGTGCACGTGTGCGCGTGCGCGCGTGTGCGCTTGCCATTACAATTCGGGTTTTCTCCGAGTTCCAATCAAACCACCTTTGCCTCGCTGAGCTATACTACACAGGTTGTACAAGCCTGTCTGAGTACAAAACTATCGCTGCGAGGAACGCGCGTGCCACCAAAGGCACACACGCTGCACCGCTGGCACCAGTGGCACATCAGCAGCAACTCCAAGAGCAACACAATTTAATACAACAGAAGCGCACCGCGCTGTGGCAACCACAGTCTCCAGTGACAAGCACACCAACAGCAAGCATGAGCCTAACGACCCACGTCCTGCTCGCACTGCTCGCGACCGTGACGCGCGCGCGCCTCGCCACCGTGCGCGCCCACGAGGACCTGGCCGCCACAACCAGGCCGCCCGAGGCCAAGTCCCGCTCGCTGCCGGAGAGCTTCTCGTGGCGCGATCACGGTCTTTTGGCGCCCTCGTGGAACCAGCACGTGCCGCAGTACTGCGGCGCCTGCTTCGCCTTCGGCACGGCGCACGCCCTGCAGGACCGGCTCAAGATCGCGCGCGCGCGCGCCCAGACGGACTTGTACCGCGGGCCGGACTTGCTGGTGGCGGTGCAAGTCCTCCTGAACTGCGGCGGCGAGGACAGCGGCTGGGGCCGGGCGGGCAACTGCCACGAGGGCGGGTCCGCGACGGGCGCCTACGCGTGGGCGAAGCGCTTCGGCGGCTGGCCGTCGGCGACGTGCTTTCCCTACCAAGCCCAGGACGGCCTCGGCTGCCGCGGCGACACGATCTGCCGCAACTGCATGCCGACGACGGGCGGCGACCACGCGTGCTGGGCCGTGCCGGGCGACGCCGCCGACGCGCAGCCCTGCGACAACGGCGGGTCCTGCGCCACCTCGCCCTACCCGCGTGTGGCGGTCGGGGCGCATGGCGCGCTGCCGGGGTCGGCCGCCGTCGGCGCGCAAGCGGCGGCCGAGGCGATCCAGCGCGAGGTCGCGCGCGCCGGGCCCGTCACGTGCAATTTGGACGCGGGCCCGCTGATGGCCTACACGAGCGGGATTGCGAACGCGAACCCGCCAGCCGGCCGCGGCGCGAACGACACGGACCACGTCGTGGAAGTTGTGGGCTGGGGCGTGGACGATGGCACACCGTACTGGGAGATCCGCAACTCGTGGGGCGAGTATTGGGGCGACGCCGGCTTCGGAAGAGTCCTGCGGGGCGTCGACGACTCGATGATCGAGTCGAGCTGTACGTGGGCGGAGATTGGTGGCTGGGGTGCGCCCGGTGCCACCTGGCAGGAGGCAGCGGCGTCCGACGACGGCATGGACGCGATCGCCTTCGTCCACGCGCCGGCGCCGTGGGCGTGGGAGCCCGTGCGTGGCGGCGCCGATCCGGTGCGCTTAGCGCTCCTCGTCGTCGTCGTGGCGGCGGTGGCAGCTGTGGTCCTGCGCCGGCGCGCCGTCCACGCGCCCGCGACGAGCTTCGGTCCCTGAGCTCCTAAGAGAAGTATTTGTGTGATCCTTCTTGGTGAGATGATGCTCAATTAGGGAGGGGGCGCCTAGCGACGGTTGCGCCTCCGTCGCGTCGACGACGTGCTGCTCTGGGTCCCGCCCTCCTACGACCCCGAAGGCGGTCCCGCATGCGCCGGTTTCGTGGCCCCCTCTAGTAGATAACTTTTTTGGGCGGGCTTAGGGATCGAGAGAACGGCTTCGCGCGGGGGACTTGGGTTTATGGCGTCCGACGCGCGCTCCGGGCCTCCAGGAGAGGCCCGGCGCCGGTTCAGCCGGTTTGTCGCCCACGCGCTTCGCGTGGGCTCTTGGGCTCGCCCAGGCACTTCGCCTGGACGTCTTGTGGTTCTTGTTCTTGTTTTGGTGAGCCGCGCGAGGGCCCCCGCCGGCGGGTCTTGTGCCGACCGGGGCGCTTGCCGCGCGGCCCTTTACGCCTTGGAAGGGCACGCGCAGCCGCAGTTTTTCTGAAAGCCTTGTTTGGCGCACTTCGTGATGAGCTTCTGTTGCTTTTTCGAACGGCGATCAGGTGGGTTAAGTACCAACCTCGAGCCCAAATCAGCGATCTTTTCCTGTAGGTTAATCACGACAGCGCATCTCCCGTCGGGCCATTTAGGTCCTTTCTTCCATCGTCCTCGTCGCGAGGGCCTGTCACCTGCGTTCGAATCAAAGGTCGCGACGCGTGCTCGACGGCGTGGCGGGGCGGTGTCCTTCGTCGAGGCCGCGGGCGCGCTCGATGGCGTGGCTGGGCGGTGTCCTTCGTCGAGGCCGGTCGGCGGCCGAGAGTCCCGATACCCCTCAAAAAGTCAGAGCAGCGGTTGTAAGGCCGTCCCGGCGGAGCGTGGTGTCGACGCAGGCCAGCGGCCACGGTTTTACCGCTTTCTCTACCGCGCACGCGACCTCGAAAACGCAAGCGAAACAACTATATGACGCTGGATTGTACCTCTCGGCGCCCCCCCCCTCGCGCTACTTTCGGCGCGCGCCGGTTCCCAAGGCCTCTAAATAGACTTGGGCACCGGTGCCGGCGTCTGCGTCGCCGTTCCGAGCTCGTTTTAGAGAGCCTCGCCACCAGCAAAAATTGCGTGAGCGTTGGACCCGCACGCTTCCGCCAACAAGCCTACGTGCCCGCCCGTATTGATCGCATTGGATAAGTACCCAATCGAACGATATCAAACAACGTGCATCGGTTCCACTCTGAGACGGGTTTTCCAAGGCACCGTCCAAGCGCGCACCGACTGGCCTGTACTTCAACTGTGCAGCGATTCCGTCACGTAAGCTCCGTCACCATAAAACCGCGCGACGCGAAACAAATTGCAGGAACACCTGCCGCTAGGCTAAACAAGCACAAGGTGACAGTCGGCAAAAGCCATGCTGCGCACTGCCGCCCGCCGGGCGGAGCGCGCCTTCTCGAGCGCGGCCCTCCCCGCCGCGAGCGTGACCACGCTCCACGAGCTCGGCGTCGCGGCGGGCGCGGCCTACGGCGACGCGCGGAGCCTCGGCGCCAAGGACGCCGCGACGGGCGCGTGGGCCTGGACGACCTTCGCGCAGCGCGCCGCGCGCGCCGAGCACCTGGGCCGGGCCCTCGCCCTCAAGGACATCCGGCGGGGCGACCGCATCGCGTGCGTCTCCAAAAATAGGGAAGCCCTGGCGTGCACAATGTACGGGGCCTACGCCGTCGGCGCGGCGCACGTGCCGCTCTACGAGCAGCAGGCGCCGGCGGAGTGGCGCCACATCTTGGAGGACTCGGGGGCCAAATTACTCTTCGTGGCCACGGCGGAGCTCGCCCGCGCGGCGCCGCGTCCTTTTTTATCGACGGCGTGGAAGTCATCTTGTCCACCCAGGCGCCGCGCGGGCCGTCACGGACGTCGACGTGGTCTGTTTTGAAGATGGTCAATTTGAGGCTTTGTTGGAGGAGGGGGCGGCGTCCTCAGTTACTGGGGACCCGTGCCGGCCCGCGGACGCTGCGGCGCTCATCTACACGAGCGGCACGACGGGCAAGCCCAAGGGCGTCGAGCTGACGCACAGCAACCTCGTGTGGAACGCGCTCACGATGCGCGACGGCATGGTCGACGAGCTACTAAGCGTGGGCTGCGCCAAGAGCCCCGTGCGGTCCCTGGCGGTATTACCGTGGGCGCACATCTACGGCCAGACCCTGGAGCTCCACGCCATGCTCGCGGGCGGCCACGAGGTCGCCCTCTGCTCGGACCCCGCGGCCTTCCTCGACGAGGCCCAGGAGGCGCGGCCGGACGTGCTCTTTGCGGTCCCCGCGCTCTACAACAAGATCCACGACGGCTTCCGCGCGAACCGGCGGGCCATGTCCGACGGCAAGAAGGCCCTGGCGGACCGGGCCATCGCCTCGGGCGCGCGCCAGGCGAAAAG
>Ga0114994_10002097_pt1 | contig 14455 bp, 20 predicted proteins | sample ArcticOcean_MG_C_9_FD_87043 | JGI IMG/M metagenome (GOLD analysis project Ga0114994, IMG submission 87043) | Marine microbial communities from western Arctic Ocean - ArcticOcean_MG_CB2_152 | ecosystem: Environmental > Aquatic > Marine > Oceanic | place: Arctic Ocean: Canada Basin | collected... | reverse complement strand
TTATCTGTCACTGTGAGTCTCCAATTTAACTGCTAATTCTTTAATTTTATCACTTGCATATGTTTCACAACAGCGTGGTATAAACATATGTAACAACAATGATAGTTCTGCTTTTTTTAGTTCAACTAAAAAATGAAAAGCAAACTTAAAATGTTCCCAACGTGTCATATTAACATCCACTAGGTGCTTCTTACATTCCTTACTAAACATTAGTTATTTCTTTCCATGTTAGCTGCTGTAAATCCTTGGCGGTTTACTAATTTAACATCTTTGCCAATTACATATCCTTCGCCACCTTTTTGCCCACCTGTACTTGCTTCTATATCAGCTGGGTTTGCATCAAGTTGTGCAATGATATTATCCTTAATAGGACCAATGCTGCGCATAAATGCAAATATAGCATCTAGTCCCTTTTGATGTTGTTTTAGATATTCTACTAGTCTACCCTGTTTAGCACTTGAAACTTTTGCAGCATCGGAAAGTAAGTAATTTACAAAACTCTTACTACTAATCTTATCTGTAGTCCTGCTTCTAGCTGATGCGTTCATGTAATTATATATAAGGTCTGGAAAATTCTTCATTTTAAGTTCAACTGGCGGTGTAAGTACTTTATCTATTTCACTTCCTGCTGATTGAATGAAGTTTTCAAGGTCTGCCAACTTATTACTGTGAATATCTGGTACTTCTGTTACAACTTGCGGAGGCATTGCTAACAATGGTCCTGCTTGGAACCTACTTATGTCAACTGCCTGTTTATTTCCTTCTTCGTCCATAAACGAGTGTAGTACAACACCTACTTCGCTTGCTGAAATTTGCTTACCAATTTCACTATCTGGAGTAACTGAATATTGTGTTGTGTTTGGCATGAATACTATCTTACCATCAGTTACTTGTGGCTTATCAAACCACAACAAATCTCCATTTGCATAGCCTCTAAAGTCTTGTGGTGTTGCTTGCTCAAATGCAGGCCATACTTTTTTCATTTGACCAATGAAGTTTCCGTACCCTTCAGGATTTTTTGCATACCCGGGGCGATTCTTTAACATGCCTTCTAGTTCATCAGCTGATGTTGCTTTACCGTTGTATCCTTTAGCACCAAACCCACTTTTGTCTGTAAGTATAAATTGTCCTTGTTCGTTTCTACCAAATATTACTGCCGGAGATCCATCCCATTTGATAGTTGTATCTTGTGGACTAGTTTCTAGGCTATGTAATGAGGTTATTGCTTTTCTAGCGCCTGCTACTCCGTTCCAAATGATAAGATCTTCAAGGTGTTGTATTCTTGCACCTCCGGCTTTCTCCATTAATATGTCATTAATTTTCATTGCTTCATACCTTCTAGTTCAGATGGTAATCCCATATCTTGTATTTGGTGGTTTTTTGCAAAGTATGTAAATATCTCTGTTGCTTGTTCTGCTGGATAGTTTTTGTTTACTGCTGCAAATAATGTCTCGAAGCTATATAAGTCTTCTGCGCTATCTAATCCAAGTGCATTTGCAATTTCTGCTGCTTGCTTGAATGGACCTTTAATTATTTCATCTTGATTCTTTTTTGTATAGCCCTGACCATTTGCTTTTGGTACAGGAGTGCGATTAACATATACTAATCCATCGCTTCCGCTCCACTTCCAACGTTGCATTGTTACAGGGCGTCCATCTTCAATTGTTTCTTCACTCTTTTGTGCTTGATATACTGAAGAAATTGTTGCTAGCATTACATTACGATATGTACCTTTGTAATTACTACTGCGACCATCTGGACTCATACCTTTTTCGTGCGGCGAATGATAAAACGTTTTCATCCATTCTGGGTCACCTGGCATAAAGTCTACTTGTACTTTACCTGTACGCTTTAGACCTTCTTTAGTTTTAGCAGAATCAAATCCTACAATATCAACCACTGTCATAAACACACTGCTTTTCTTTACATCTTGTACAAGTGTAGATGCTTCTAATTTTTGTGCAAATGCTTCTAATTCTTCTTTTGGTATTTGTATTGCGATATCAATATCGCCGCTGAATTCTTTTTTACCTACACTGCCTAATACATTGTCACGTAAACTTACACCTAGTTCTTTTTCTAGTGCAATTAATGTAGCATCTATTTCGCTATGATGAATTGAACCAACGCCTGGCATTGATCCGCCTTCACGAAGCTTTTGAACAGAAACTTTATGTAAGTTATCTGGTTGAATTTTACGATGTTTTCTGTTATTGCGATCTTTTCTTTTAAAAGTGCCTACTATATCCTGAATGTTCATTTTTTATTCCTAAGATTTTTTATACCTTTGTTGAAACGTTCTGGATCTCTATGTTTAATACTAAGCATTATACGTTTTTGTAAATCTTGCGCTTGTTCTTCACTGTACGCACGATCTACCATTTCCAGTACATTAATAATAGCATGCAATGCATTAGTGCCACGTGATTCCAATATGTTTATTTTGTCTTTGGATTTGGGAGATATACTGTTAATTTCTTCCAATAAGCTACGTGTTCTATGTTTCATTGATATGCTCCATGTATATTACTTGTATTTATCTATTTAAATCTATTTGTTTACTTTTTTCAACATATTGCGTAATCTGTCAGATGCACCTGTATCCTCTATTAAACTTTCTTCTGCGATTGTCTTTCTGTCTTGATGTGTTACGTTATTCTGTCTTTTAATCTTATCCATCATTGCACTAGGTTGATGCATTGGCTGATCTTGCTCGTCTTCTGGCAGATCTGTAATACGTAATCCTGCAATATCAAATGCTAGGTCTACTTTTTGTCCAACGCCTGCACTACTACGTGTTTTCATAAACTGAATTTGATAACGTCCACGTTCACGCATTGCTTGACTTGTAAAAATACCAATAACATTATCTGCTGTTTGAATCTTACTAATACCACCTGAGATGTGAGAGTGATCAAACTCTACTTCTTCTACTGCACTACGATTTAACTGAGAGGCTGTTGCAAATAACACGTCTTGTTCCATTGCAAAGTTACGTAGTTCCTCTGATACAAATTTATCTTTAATAAACAAATCACTTGCACTTACTTTGCTTTGTGCTGGCATCATTAGATCCAAATAATCTACACAAATGCCATCAAGTTTTATGTTATGCTTTACTTCATATTCTTTAATATAGCTACTAAGATCGTTGCATGTAATACCATTTGGTAACTGCACAATTTGCAATGCACCTGACTTCTTACCAATTGCTCCTACTTTTAGTCCTACATTTTCTGCGTTCTTAAACACATCCTTTGTGTTATAACCAGTTAACATACTATCAAGACGCATACTACATAGTTCTTCACTTAGCTCCAAACTAATATATAATACGTTTAACCCTGCTACTGCCCAATTTAATGCCAAGTTCTGCAAGAACAAACTCTTGCCGCCGCCTGATGCTGCACAGAAGATATTAAGTTCGCCTTTGTTAAATCCACCATATAGTTTCAGATCAATTTCTGCCCAGCCTGTACTTGTGCCTCCACGTGTATTGCGTACACGTTCAATACGTTCAAGTGGATTCTCCCAATAGTTTGTACCCATGTGTTTAGCAAGGCCAATACCTACTGCATCTTTAATCATTTTTTCAACTGCGCCGAATTCGCCTTGTTCAAGTAGATCGGTTGATCCTAGAATTGCTCGTTCTAATGCTTTATGTTTACAGAATGTTTCAAACTCGTCAATAAACCAATCGTCATGTCTTGCATCCACTGCTTCAAGAGATTGTAATTCAGTACCAGTTGTTGCGAGTATCTGCTCGCCTGTTGGTAATGCACCATATGTGTTAGCATGGTGTTGTATAAAGTCAACAGTCTTACGCAATGACCTATCAAAGAATTCACTATCACATATACCATTTACTCGTACAAATAAATCTTGATTATGTGCTAGGAATTCTACAAATAATTTCTGTAGCTCAATCGTATATTCTTTTTGTTCACTCATTTACAATATTTCCTTCCAATGACTTGTATTTTTGTAGGATTGCTTATTGCACTTTCTAATATGCTTCTTACTGTAAACAATCTGCCGTATTTCAATGCTGCATCGCCTGCGTCTTTACAATTTTCCCACTCAGGGAATGCAACACTCCAACCATATTTAACTGCTGCTTCTACCATACGCATTCCTGGTTCATCTGCGTCTGGCAACACAATAATCTTCTTATTTAAACTTAAAATTACATCTGCTTGGTCTTCGCTAATTGTGTTAGTTCCAGCACTAATCCCATCTGTTATTATAGCATCTAATGGACCTTCTGTCAATATAACAATTTCTTTGTCTGCGTGTTGTCTATCTAATCCATATATAAAGTTATTAGGTTGTTGATTGTAATATTTAGGCATAGCGTCTGGTACTTTGCCAATCCAACGCCCAGTATATCCTACTACTTTACCTTTGTAAAGGAATGGTATTACTATACGCTTATGCATACGTGCTGGTGTGCTTCCAGTTGTATATTGAAATCTAGGATCCTCAACATCAAACCCACGTTCTGACATATATTCAGCGGCTTGTATCCAAGGGTTGCCAATTACAGAATGTTCCATAAATGGTAGTGTGCCTTCAGGTAATTTAACCTCTGGCCAGTCAATTACTAATTTCTTTCTACGTTCCGGTCCAATCATTGTATGAGTAATATCTTGTTCACGTAGTAATTCTAATTGCATGCGCTGAACTGATGCTTCATCTGCTCCAAACTTTATTAAAAGATTCTTAAGTCTGTTGTTAATCTTAGCACCAGGATTCCAGCCTGTTTTGTAATTACAGTTAAAACAATGATAATGGAATTGATCGGAATCAAAGTGGAATCCACCTCGTCCACGTGTATCAGGTCTGGCTTGTCCGTTTGTTATACACATAGGGCAGTTGCCAGAAGTCCAGCCACTTGGGCTGCTTTTCCAGTTTACGGGAATCAGATTTCTAACGTATTCAATCATCAATGTCATGTGTATATACTACACTCTAATTATGATTTTGTCAATCGATCCTTGCGTTTTTGTGAACTTTGCTCTGAAGTATTTAATGTTGGTGCGGAATGTCCATGGATCAACTCCAGTGGCATTAGTGTATGGATAGAATTCCTCAGTGTGTGTACCTAAGATGATATTAAACCAATCACTTTCAGTTGGATTTTCTTCTAATGCACCTTGTATGTAAAACTGTCCTGTAAAGTTTGTTGTATACAATGCTAGTGTAGACATACCATTAATTTTGTTAAAATAACCTGGTCCTGGTAAATGACTACTATAATAGAATCCATCTAATAATGTAAATGTTGTAGATTGTGATGTTGTAAGTGGTATTTTAGATGCAGAATCATCAACTTCTACTGTATAATTTGGTCTCATGTTTTGATCGCAAAATAATGGTAGATTTAAACCCATCGAGTTCACGTAGGTAAATACTAAGTCAAGGAAACCATCTTGTATTGCACTAATTTCGCCCGAAGTAACTACTAGTTTTATTTGTGCTTCATCGTAATTAATAATTTGACATTTCTTGGATAACAATTTAGAACCTGTTTCTCTAACGATTAGATTTGCAGTTATAGTTAGTCCGTGCAACATTATTGGTTTACGATCTGTGTTTTTAATGTAAAAAATAAACTCATTATCTAAGCCGGTAAATAGCTTTAAGAACCTGTAGTTTACAGGAGCGTTTACAGTAGTACCTCTAGCAGACTTATAGCTAGCTAGTCCTACTTTATTGCTCGATGCATCAACAGCGTACAATTCGCCTGTTTGATTTATATTATATGTGGTTGCGTAATTTGACATTATTAAACTCCTGTGTATGTATTTATGCAAAACGGCTTCAGAAATTTTATTATAAATAGTAGACAATGATTGAAAAATATAAAACACTGTTAGAAGAATTTCCATTTCTTACTGTCATAGAATATGCAGGCAAAGAATACTTGGGTATCATGCAAAACATTGATAACCAAATTGCCAGTATGTATGTATATGATAGGATACAAACGGATAAAGAGAGAAAAAACTTCCTGGAATTGGGAGACGAATGGTGGTGGGAGACGAATAGGAAATTACCTATTAATATTGCACTACGTAATCGTTGGCCATTTAGCAAAACAAGTCAAAGCTTTAATGTAAAACAAATGACTGTAGTTGCTGGACCTGAAGTTAGATTAAGTGATAGTATCACAAAGCGTATTAAAAGACGCAATATTAGTCTTGTTAAGAAGTAGGATGAATTCCGCTTACTAGCATATTTAACTGTAATACAATAGCCATAGCATAACTTGTGGCATGTGCTTTTTTAAAATAGTATGTGCCATCTGTGGGTTTAGTCCACACTGTAGCGAACACTGTATTCCAATCTTTACCAATGAGATGTCTTTTAGCTGGCCTAATAACTGCTAATACTGCTGCAAGTTGCTCTACCGTGGTTGGCTTCATTTTGGATATAATATCATAATGATTGTGTACATGAAATAGTTTATCTACTATTTCTTTATGTTGTAACAACTCCCACATAGGTTCTTGTTCTAACAACGTATCTAATTGTTCATAACTTGTTACATCCTTATACAAACTTACATTAAGAACATCTAATTTAAAGAAGCCTTTAGCTTCTGCTTCTTTGTGATCGATTGTACTTAATCCAGTGTAAGGATCACTTGGCATTTCATGAAAGTATACACCAGTATTATGTTTTCTATTACGGCCTTTGTCTGCAATCATTGCAGGTGTGTGTTTGATTAGTTTTAATAGTCGTGTTCGGTCTGCAACATCAATATCAATGTCTGTATTTGCAATCATAAGTTAGCTCCTACTAAAATTCCCTCAACCCACGCAAAATCTTCTTGTCGTGTTTTAATAACATTTTGCCAATGATATGGGTCAACATAGTCTGATACCATTTGCAATTGTTCGCCTGATAAGCTGTCAATAAGCGCCTGCGCTTGCGAACTTCCGTACACTACCCAAGGACTTACCTTACCGCTGCATATATGAAACACTGCAAGATTTGGCGCTACTAGACGGAAGTATTCGTTCCATACTTGATTGTTTTCTTTTCCCCAATCTTGCATAAACAATATAGTACGTTCTATTGCCCTATCAGGAGTTTCAGTCTTTAGTCTTGTTTTAATCCATGCACTAAAGTTTCTATCACTGCACCATCTATCAATTCTAATTTGATTCTTTAATAGCCAAGTTGTATATTCTGGTACATCATCTACTTTGAGATCAATACAATATTCTGCATACTTTACAAATGCAGTATAATATTGACTGGATGCAAAGTCATCAAATGTTTTTTCTTTTTTAGAATATGTGCCTACTCTATAGAACAGTTGATATGACCTAAATGCAAGTTGTACATGTTTTTCACCTTTATGCATATGTCTACGTTTACGCTCACACATATGCACCATGAGAGTTTTCTCACGTCTAAAAGTTTTTTTACAATATTCACAACGTACATCAGTAATAGTCATTTAAGTTTGCCAATCAGGTCTTTGATCTCTTTATCTTTTAGTCCATGTTCTCGCAATAGTGCTTTAAGTGGCTCTGGTCCACTGCTTATCATAATATCTATTTCGTCATCATTTAGATGTGGGTAATGCACTGTTAGCCAAGTCTGTAGTTTATTCTTTTTCTGTGCTTTGCCGGGTTGTAGCCATGGATGATATGTTGTAGAACCAACTCCCACTAACTGCATTAATAGATACTGTAACTGCGGATGTTTACGTATTGTGTTAAAGTGTACATTTACTGCTTCGTTTGTCCATTCGAGATAATGCTCTGCGTTTTCACCAGTTGCGTTACTTGTATAACGCATAAGCAACCATAGACCAATTTTCTTTTTTTCTTCATCAGACAGCGTGTCATACCAGCCTCTGTCTTTTTGATCAATTGATCGCATCTCTTCTTTAATGTTTAACTTGCTCATTTATACTTTCCGTCTATTGTAATATACCATTCTCACTACATACTATACTACCAAAGCTCTCCAATGTCTAGTACTTCTGGAAGTTTGTTTGCATCTTTAACAAATAACACACAAGGTGAGTTTGGTTGGTCTGACAATGGAACACATAACAAATGCCCATACTTTAACTTAGGTGCATACCATTTTACGTCACTGTAAATATTAACAATAGAAATATCTACATACTCTGGTTTAAATCCTGTAATTGGATTAAATGCAAATGCAGTAAAACCTCTATCATTTAAACTCATAAGACTCATAATTTCAGGGTCACCAACTTCTGCATCACATATAACAATATGCCAATCAAGTGGCATACTGATTGTAACTTGTCCAATTTGTAAGATTGCAGCAGGTGCATAAAAGCTTTCCAAAAATACTAATGGAATAAAGTAATAATCAATGTGAGCTGGATTTGTGTAATCTAATACTCCATATCTAAGATCATCAATTGTTTCTGGAATATCATCCAGATCATATGTTTCGTTTTCTACGGTTAAAATTTTCATTTGTTTTCCTTTAACGCCAATCAGTCTTTTCAATGGTAAAAGGATAATTCGCTTCTTTGTAAAATTTCTTACGTTCAGTAAGATGCTTTTTGCTAAACTTAGCTGTGCTTGTAATATCCCAGATTTGCACAAAATCTTTATCGTCTGCCTTACGTACTCCACGTCCAATGCTTTGAATAACTCTTACAAAGCTCTTTCCTGGTTCAAGTAGAACCATATTAAAGATACGTGGTATATTAATACCAACTGCTGCAACACCATAAGTTGCAACTGTAATACTATTAGTGGCGTCATTAATCTCGTCATATGCCTCTTTTCGATCAATAACCTTCATTGCGCCTTTAACAAAAGTAACATCAGGAATGTTTTCTGCAATAATTTCTCCGCTTGCAATTCTGTCAACAAGCACTAGTGTATTACCTGTTGTAGCTACTTCTTGAATAAATTTACTAAGATAGTCCATACGTGCTTTATCTGTTGTTAAATATTTAAGTTCACTTTGATAATCATTGTATATTGCTGTTTCTTTTAACTGCACTACGTTAACATGACAATTACTTAGTACACCCATGTCTTGTAGTGTGCTTGCACTTAACCTGTTTGTAACTTCTCCTAAACATGCTTGTAAACTTACTTTAGCATGGTCTTCTTTTGGAATAGTACCAGTTAGTCCCCAACGTAGTGGAATATGTGCAAATTCTTTAGTAAGCATGTCTTTTAATACATCTGCTTTTGCTTGGTGCACCTCATCGACAATAACACATATTACATCTTCTGAAAAGTCCTTTAAGCTCATGTCATCAATTCCATCACGGAATCGTTTCTTAATACTATTCAAACTTTGCCATGTACAAATAGTATGTGTCTTTCCAAGTTCTTTTTTATCACCAAAATATACGCCAACATCTAATCCTAAGTTAACGTAGTCTTCATGTGTTTGTCTTACTAAGTCTTTGTTAGGCACAATTACAATTGATCTGCCATATTGCTCTACTGCATCAGATAGTGCTGCTGTAATTAATGTCTTGCCTGCGCCTGTTGCAATTTCTTGTAAGCATTGCGGCGTAGTTAAAAACTTGTTTACAATCTCAATCTGATAGTCACGAAGTACAACTGGTTCACCTTCAATTGGATGATTCTTAGGCCACGTTTTGTGTGCGAATGTTTCTTCTGATACTGCTGCAAAATCAAGTGTTCCTGTTTCCTGCCGCAGATCGTCTATGTCAAATGTATATCCTGCTTCCATGATAATAGGTAAAACCTTATCAAGTAAGTTAACATACGTGACGCCGCCTACGCTAAAGAAGCTTACACAACCATCCCATCTGCCTAGTTTATACGCTGGTACATGATATGCATAAGCCATAAAAAACTTGAGCTTTGCTTCACACTTCTTACGTGTGTTTAAGTCAAGTCCTTCAACTTTGCAGTTTACTTCATCTTTAATAATAATTTTGCATTTCTTCATAGTTATACTATACTACATTTCAGGGGGTTTGTCAATTGCTTTCTAGGAAATGTTTTAGAAATAATAATGCAATCATTGTTAATGAGATTGAACTTAATAGCGATAGCCAAAAGTTCCAGTGATTCAATGTAATTACAAACATTGGAAAGAATACCAAACTAACTAAAACAAAGTAAATTGTTTCTTGTGCTAGCTGTTGAAATACTTTAACGTCTACTCCTGCATAATACATAAAGATAATACTAACAACACTACCTAACGGTATGCCAAGTATTAGAGCGCCTAATGTAGCATTACCACGTTGTGCAGCAGTCACAACACCAGCGATGATAACACCGCCGATGATTGCTTTAATTAAAAATTCTATCATGCAGTACGTACTCGACGCATGCATGTAACTTCTGCGGTACGCTTCCACTTGCTACCCATTGACTTCTTAAGGTCTGCAAGCTTAGTTACCATACGCAAACTAATTTCACGCATCTTTTCTTTATTATCGATCATAAAATCCATAAGATCTTCTTGTTCGTCTTTTGTAAAGTCATACTCATCAAGCATGCCATCTTTTACAATCTGCTTACAACGTAATACTTTTTCACGTGTAGTATCCATTGTAAGATCCAAATAGTGACAACGTGACATGATAGCATCTAAGTGATCTTTGATCTTACCACGTACATTATCAAACTTAAGGTTAGTAATAAAAATTACACTACCATTAAATTCAAAACAGTCTGGAATACCTTCTCGGCGTAGCAATGCACTGTCTGTATTCCAGTTAAGTTTACGTTTCTTACTAGAATCCAATGCTGCTTTAAGCAGGTTAAGTGATGTCTCATCATACAATACTGTATCACAATCATCTAGTACAAGTACGTTATTTCGATCTGCATTACTATATAATGTCTTATACAAACCAATTGCACTACTGGCACCTTTAACAACTTCAAAACGCATTCTGTTGCCGGCAAGTTTATCAAACAAACTATTCTTTTCTAGTACTGCTTCTACTCCAAATGATTTGCCTACGCCTGGAGGCCCAGTAACAACCATGCCGCGCACAATGCCGTCAATTGAGGCTTGTGTCATGTCATCAAGTACTGAGAAGCGTTCACGCATACGTTCGATGATTTGATCATCTGTTTCATTTGGATTATCTACTGCATCATTTACAATTTCAATTAGCGTTGAAGCTTTTGAAGGACGACCACGTTTTTTAGTAACTAAATTTTGCATATTTAAACTTCCCTTTTTTTAGTGTATGTATGTATTATATAGTAAGATGTCTTGCTTGTCAACCTTTATTTTAAGCGTATTGTGATTCACATCGTGCTTCTTCTGCACGTTCTGTGTTAATTGTTTCTGCGATCTCGTCAAACATTTCATAAAAGCTAGTGTCTGATTTAAAGTAACCTGAACACTCTGCATATGTATCAGCATCTACAAAATTCCAATTAATTGAATAATCAGTATTAGTGTTGTCTGTGTTTTCAACTGCGTCACGCATGAAGTTTTCCATTGTTGCATAAATCATATTGTAGTCCTTTGTTTGTTGCTATACTTATAATATACAGTAAGATGTCTTGGTTGTCAACCAGAAAACGCAGAAATAAGCCATTGCAGAACAATGACTTATAATTTTTCTTAAATTAATTTATGAGGTAGGTTGCGGTAAGGATAGTTTAACTCTGTTAACAAGAGTTTCTTTAACACTAGTGTACTTACTTAGTTCGTGCTTGTTTACAGTTCCACGAATAGTAACTGTTTTACCTTCAATGATGTCAGTAATGTCTGGTTGTTCTCTCCACCAAAACTTAACAACATCTTTGCTATCATGCACACATGTAATCATATATACGTTACTGGATTGGATATACTTGACATCAATTACATCTACATCAATGTCATATCGTTCGCCCTTTTTACCTACGTAATTACTAGTATGTTTAAGCGTAGCCATACGTTCTGATACACGCTCACGTTGTGCATCAATTGCTACAGAATTAGGAATACTTGCAATAATACTAATATGAAAGTTTGTAACATTATGCTCAAGTGCTTGAATCAGACCATCTTCAAAGTTACTTAGAGTACCTCCAAGCTTTTTGACCATTAGTTTACCTTCAATGCGTTTAATTTCATTTTGGGCTTGAGTCATATATTTTTTATCTACTTGATAACCCTTGGGGCATGCAGTTTGCATCTTTCGAAGAATAATTGATTTATTATCTTCAATAGTCTCAACAATGGACGAGCCGTCTTCGTTTGTTCCAACGATCTTCTGGAACCCATATCCACTTTTTATAAAACCCTGAGTTTCATACACTTCAAACGAAATTGCCAACACGTCAATTGGAGTGTATGCATCATGAACGTTTTTAACTTTACGCATTGCCATTATCAAGTCCTTTATTACATTTATACTACTATTGTACAATAAGAAGTCTTGGTTGTCAACCTTTTATTTCTATAAAGAAATGTCTTCTAGTCCTGCTGCACGTAACTTAACAATATTATTAATTTGAAAACCTTTAGCTTCTAATGCTTTAATAATACCTATGAATTTATTTCTTACTAAACTAAATTCATTTATAAGATATTGCAAATCAACAACTGCTGATTCGCCATCTACAAACTTTTCTGCATCGCGTGAACTTAATGCTCTGTTGTAGTTTTCTAAATACTTACGAAATGTTTGACTTCTCAGTTTGCGCATTTCTGTATGTAAGTGCTCTAGTATTGCTTCCACTTCTTGTAGTTGATTAAATCTTTGTTCGACTATTCCTGGCATCATGGAACTTTGCTTTTCAAGATTGCCCTTCATTGAACATTCAAATCTAGCTGAATCAATTTCACGTTCATAGTGGGAGACTGCGTTAACAATCTCCCCCATGTTTGCTGTGACTTTACGATACCATATGCTCATTTAGTCTTCGTCTTCCCAAATTTCTTCTGCATACTCGTCATCTGAATCATACTCGTCATCTGACTCAAAATGTTCTGTAAGTGCTGAATCCAAGTATTCATTGTGGTCAGCAATTTCTTCTGCATTATGTTTAAGATCAATTCCATAGTCTGCTAGAATAAAGATAAAATCTTTAGCCCAGTCTGCACGTGACTTTTCAGGAATTTGTGCGATTGCTTTATCATATAGTTGGAACATTAGTTCCAAATCATTGTCACTCAGATTCATTAACTTTCTCCTGGTCAATTTGCATTTCAATTAGTTCATCATCATCAATGTCATCAACAATAGCTTCAATGACTTCTTCGTCCCACTCTCGCATGATAACATCAAGTGCGCCGTCTTTGTTTAAGTTCCAAGGTTTACGGAACATTTTAGTTATTTCGCCTGTAATTGGACTAATATACTCTAAACTGTTGCCACTACGTTTAAGTAGTTCTTTTGCCTCAAAGAATTCAACTAATCCACTGTACGGTGACATACCTGTTGCATATGGAATTTCTACCTGTACACTTTCAAACGGTTTAGCATAGCGTGTTTTCATTACTTTACATGCTGCGCGAATACCATGTACTTGTGATGTTTTATTACCGTCTGCATCAGTTTTTAGTTTAAGTTTGCGCATAGCGATAACAATACTTGATGCATAGATAAAGCCTTGTCCGCCACTAATCTTGTCATCTGGGTCAAACATATCCTGTGATGCATATGTGTGGTTTGTACACAACATACCTACATTGTATTCGCCAAACATGTTAACTGTATTACGTACTAGTGATGTTAGTGCTTTAGGTTTACGACCCAAGTCACCTTTCATGTCGCCAGCTTCAAACTGCTTAACATCTGTTGGTGTTAGCAACATACCCAACGAATCAACTACAAACAATACCTTAGGACGTTCTGCTTTATCCTTATCAGCATATTCTGATTTATAGTCTTTCATGAAGTCACTTACAGTACGAGCAACGTCATCAATCATTGACATATTAAGTTTTAGTAGCTTGCTTTCATCTGTGTCTACATCTAGTGCGTGTAGCCAACTTGCATCAAGTGCATTCTCAGAGTCAATTAGTACTACAAAAATGCCTTGTTCTTGTGCTGCTTTAACAATGTTACCTGCGGCAATATAACTTTTACCTGCACCACTTTCACCGGCAAGTACTGTTACTTTGCCAAGTGGAATACCTTTAGTAAAGTCTCCGCTGATTAATTTGTTTAGTGTGTAGTTGCCTGTTGAGATCCATGTATCTGGATCATTAAACCCGACACTTAGTCCGGGTACCGCTTTAGTAATACTCTTGCGGAATTTGCTGATATCAAATGGTTTACTTGACATATTTTATATTCTCCAATATCTAAGAACTCGGGCATACAATGAAGATGCCCAAGTTGTTTTAGTTTTAATTACTTACGGTTACGAATCGCTGCAAGAATATCTTCTGCACTCGGTGCTGCTGATGGTGCTTGTGCAACTGGTGCTGATGGAACCTCTGCAACTGGTGCTGATGGAACTTCTGCAACTGGTGCTGCCTCTGCAACTGGTGCTGC
>Ga0114994_10002090_pt1 | contig 14478 bp, 15 predicted proteins | sample ArcticOcean_MG_C_9_FD_87043 | JGI IMG/M metagenome (GOLD analysis project Ga0114994, IMG submission 87043) | Marine microbial communities from western Arctic Ocean - ArcticOcean_MG_CB2_152 | ecosystem: Environmental > Aquatic > Marine > Oceanic | place: Arctic Ocean: Canada Basin | collected... | reverse complement strand
TAGTATTATGCCTGCTACAGGAACTCCTGAACCTGGAGGATTACTGTGGGATGAAACTTTAAATATTATAAAAATTGCTGCTAAAAATTCAAATATTGTTGGAGCTGATATAAACGAATTGTCTCCAATTAAAGGCTTTAATTCTTATAATTTTTTAGTTGCAAAACTAGCTTATAAAATTTTATCCTACAAATTTTTATATTAAGCTTTTACAGTTTTAAGAGTTCCCAATAACAATCTAAATGGTATTAACATTAATAGAGCTACAAATATTTTAACTGCCAAATCTCCGAAAGATAAAGTAACCCAAGGTATTCCTGTTGCATAAAAAGATATTGAAAAAAATAAAAAGGTGTCAATTGTAGAGCCAATTAATGAAGATGTTAGTGGTGCTATAAACCATTTTTTTTTTCTCAGTTTATCAAAAATTTGTACATCTAGCAATTGTGCAACTAGGAATGCAGTGCCTGACCCAATAGCAATTCTTACTGAAATTAAATCTGAAAAATTTGTTGAAAAAAAGAGAGTAAAAGCAATACCTATAATAAAACCAAAATATACAATTTTTCTAGCAACTACTTTGCCATAAAATCTATTTGCTAAATCTGTAATTAAAAATGCAATTGGGTAACTAAATGCACCATAAGTTAAAATTTCTTCCAGCTCATAATATTTAATTGGAAACTGAACCAAATAGTTTGACGCTAGCACAATAATTCCCATTAAAAATGAGAGTACAAAAAATAATTTATTCACTATGCTGATTTCGCTATCGGTGCTTTCTTAAATGGCGATTTAACTAGTAATGTTTTCTTCATCTTTTTTAATCTAGGTGATAAATATTTATTTTTTACAACTTTAAGGAATTGGTCAAAACTTCCTTTTTTATCAACAGACCTAACTGCTGCGTTACTAACAGTTAATTTTAAACTTCTTTTTAAAATTTCACTTGTAAACTTCACTTTTTTTAAATTTGGTAAAAATCTTCTCTTTGTTTTATTGTTAGCATGACTAACCTTGTGGCCTTTGAGAGGAATTTTTCCAGTTAATTCACATTTTTTAGACATAATATTTAGTGACTATATAAGATGTGATTGTAATCACGTCAAGTTTATTAGGTTAAATTAATTAAGATTCTTGCCTATTATTTCTCTAAAATTCTTTACGCCATCGCTTATTAATAATTCTTTTAGCTCTTTTTTTATCTTTCCAACAATATTTGGACCTTGAAAAACCATACCTGTATATAGTTGCACATAACTTGCACCTGCTAAAAATTTTTCATAAGCACTTTTTCCAGAGTCTATACCTCCCACTCCTATAATTTCAATTTTGCCTCTTAATAATTTATAAAATTTAGTAATTAATTTATTTGATTTTTCTTCAATTGGTTTGCCTGAAAGACCTCCTTTTTGATGTTTCAATATATTCTTTAAGTTTTCGCGATTAGATTCTGATGTGTTAGACACAATTATTGCACTAACTTTATATCTTAATAATATTTCACTAATTATATTAATTTGATTATCTAGAATGTCTGGTGAAATTTTTACAACTATTGGTATTTTAGAATTTAATTTAATTTTTTCTTTATTGATTAAGTTCATTAATTCATCAAACTTTGTTTCCTCATGAAAATTTCTTAAATTTTCTGTGTTAGGTGATGAAATATTTACTGTTATATAGTCAGCTATATCGTGAAAAGTTCTAAGTCCAATTAAATAATCATTCAATCTATTCTTTGTATCTTTATTTGGTCCAACATTTATTCCTAATAATCCATTTGGAGAATTGGCCCTAATTCTAGAACTTACATTTTCTGAGCCTAAATTATTGAATCCAAGTCTATTTATAAGCGCCTGATCTTCTACTAATCTAAATACTCTTGGTTTTGGATTACCATATTGCTCAAGAGGTGTAATCGTTCCAACTTCCACGAAACCAAATCCAAGCTTAAATAATGGATTATAAACTTCTGCATTTTTATCAAAACCTGCAGCAATACCAATCGGGTTATCTATTGTTTTACCAAATAAAGTTGACTCAAACATTGAGTCTCCCATATCTTTATTAAAAATATTTGAAACTAGATTTAGTTTTAGTGATTTAATTGCTAAAGTATGGGCTGTTTCAGGATCAATCTTAAAAATTAAGGATCTGAATTTTGAAAACATTATTTTATTTTATCTTTTATTAATTGTTTTGTTTCATTAACTCCAAAAAAACTTATGAAAAAACCCATTCTTGGACCGTTCTCATCACCAAAAACTACCTCATAAATTAATTTAAACCAATCTCTTAAATTTTCTGAATAACCATTTTCTTTACCAGTTGAATAAATCAATGTCTGAATATCTTCTGGTGTCATTTCGTCATTACAGTTTTCTAATGTTTTAATTAAAGCTAAAAGAGCATTTTTTTCTTTTTCATTAGGTTTTTTATAATTTTTTTTTAATTTAATTACATCATTAAAATATCTAATTGCATAACCAATCAAATTATCAAAAATTGGATAATTTTTTTCTGAAATACCTTTTTTATATTTTTTAACAAATTTCCATAAAAGTTCCTTACTGTCTGCATTACTTGTTTCTACTAAATTTAGTAGCATTGAAAAAGTCATTATAATTTCTTCTTTAGGTATATCGCCATTATGAACATGCCAAACTGGATTCATTAATAACTGTAGTTCGCTTTGTGTTTTACTTTTTTCTATAAATTCTAAATATTCATCAACAGCTTTAGGAACAATCTCATTGTAAAGTTTTTTTGCTCTTTTGGGATTTTGATACATATACAGTGATAGACTTTCAGGCGAAGCATAATCTAACCATTGATCAATTGTGATGCCATTACCTTTTGATTTGGAAATTTTTTCTCCTTTCTCATCCAAAAAAAGTTCATAGGCAAAACCTGAAGGACTACTTTTTCCCAACAACTTAATTATTCTTGAAGACAAAATGGCACTTTCAATTAAATCTTTTCCATACATTTCAAAATCAATGTCAAGTGCATACCATCTCATTGCCCAATCTACTTTCCATTGCAATTTACAATTTCCATCAAAAATGCTGGATTCTAATTTTTTTCCCTTATTATCAAATATTATTTTTGACTTATCTTTTTTAATTTCCAATACAGGGATTTCTAATACAACTCCTGTTTCTGGGCAGATTGGTAAAAACGGACTATAAGTTTTTTGCCGTTCTTTACCTAATGTTGGAATAATAATATCCATAATACCTTGATAGTTTTCAAGAATTACTTGTAACGATGAGTTAAAAAATCCCGTCTTATAAAGTGATGTGGAGCTCTTAAAATTATATTTAAAATCAAATTTATTTAAGAAAATTTTTAACATCTCATTATTGTGTTCACCGAAACTATTAAATTTTTCAAAAGGATCTGGCACTTGTGTTAGAGGCTTGTGTAAATTATTTTTTAAAAGTTCTTGATTAGGAACATTATCTGGAACTTTTCTTAAACCATCCAAGTCGTCGGAAAACGTAATAATTTCTTTAGGTAAATCGGTGAGTTGATTTAATGCATTAACCATCATAGATGTTCTAGCAACCTCTCCAAAAGTACCAATATGTGGAAGTCCACTTGGGCCATATCCAGTTTGTAAGATAATTTTGCCTTTTCTTTCTATAAATTTTTTTCTCTCACGAAGAAGTTTTTTTGCCTCAACAAATGGCCATGAGTTAGTTTTATCTAAATTAATTTTTTCAATCACAAGCTATAATAACAAAATATCTTATATTTAACCTTTTTATTAATTCTTATAGAGTTGAAATTTATTTACCATAAAATAATGTTCTTTTAAAATGTCCAATTATAAAACCGTTTTTTTTACCCTGGGAATTTTACAAATTATTCTTGGAGTCTCTATGTCTATCCCAATAATTACTCAAATAATATATAATGAATTGGATTCTTCATTTTTTGGTGCTGGAATAATAACAATAATATTCGGTGTTTTATTTTTTTTATCAAACTTAGATCATGATAAAAAATTAAATTTACAACAAGCTTTTTTATTAACAGCTCTTTCTTGGCTTAGTATCGCAATATTTGGGGCTTTGCCATTTATTTTTTCTAGTCTTCAGTTAAGTATTACTGATGCATTTTTTGAGAGTATGTCAGGCATTACCACTACAGGATCTACAATAATCACTAACTTAAACGACTCTCCAAAATCAATATTGCTTTGGAGAGCAATATTACAATGGCTTGGAGGTATAGGAATAATTGTAATGGCAATAACATTGATGCCCATAATGAATGTTGGAGGAATGCAGTTATTTAAAATATCAAGTAATGATTCTTCTGAAAAAATATTACCAAAATCAAAAGAAATTTCTTCTAGATTAATTCTAATTTATTCTGGCTTAACTTTGCTGTGCGCCACATCTTACAAGTTATTTGGTATGAGTTTTTTTGATAGCTTAACACATTCAATGACAACAATAGCAACTGGTGGTTTTTCTAATTACAATGAATCTATAGGTTATTTTAATAGTGCCTCAATAGAAATATCGTCTATGATTTTTATTATATTGGGCAGTATTCCATTTATAACTTATATAAAATTTTTGAATGGAAATAAAAAAATATTTATTTCTGACTCGCAAATTAAAACATTTGTTAAAATAATATTGTTTTCTACACTTTTCCTTTTTTTGTATTTGGTAATTATGAATAAAAGTTTCTCTGGAGTAAGCTTAAGATCAATATCTTTTAATGTAATCTCAATCCTAACAGGAACCGGGTATGTGACAAAAGAATTCGATAACTGGGGAAATTTTTCTTTAATATTTTTTCTTGTATTAATGTTTATAGGAGGTTGTGCTGGATCAACAGCATGTGGAATTAAAATTTTTAGAATTCAAATTTTATTTACCTTTTTAGTTAATCAATTAAAAAAAATCATATATCCAAGAGGAATTTTTATTAATAAGTATGATGATCATAGCGTTGATAATAAATTTATGAATTCTATTATTTCTTTTATTTTTCTTTATATCTTTATATTTTTTTTAATTACTGCATTACTTTCATTAAATGGATTAGATTTTATTACATCAATTTCTGGTGCAGCAACCTCTATATCAAACGTTGGTCCTGGTCTTGGACCAATTATTGGTCCTAATGGTAACTTTTCTATGTTACCTAATATTTCTAAATGGATATTAAGTCTTGGAATGATATTGGGAAGATTGGAATTATTTGCTATACTAGTTTTATTTCTACCATCTTTTTGGAGAAAATAATTTATGATTGAAGTCAAAAAACAAAGTCTGTCAGAAACTTTTTCAGTCTACTTTGATAGAAGAATGATTAGAATACTTCTTCTTGGTGCTATCTCTGGTTTTCCATGGGTTTTAATTGGGAGTAGCTTAAGCTTGTGGCTTAAAGAAGAAGGTTTAAGTAGATCAACAATTGGGTGGGCTGGTTTAATATTTGCAGTTTATGCTTTTAATTATTTGTGGGCTCCTCTTATTGATAGACTTCAGTTGCCATATCTTACAAAAAAATTAGGTCATAGAAGAGCTTGGATAGTTCTAATGCAAATTGTGATTTTAGTTTGTCTTTGTACTTGGAGTCTTATTAATCCGACTGAAAATTTAGCACTTTTAATTATGATAGGTTTAATCATTGCAATTGCTTCAGCCACACAAGATATAACTGTTGATGCTCTAAGAATTGAACAAATTGGAGAAAATGAGAGCAAATCAATGGCTGCTGGTGCTGCAATGGCAGTTGTGGGTTGGTGGAGTGGTTATAAATTGGGAGGTGTAATAGCTTTATTTACAGCCCAATATTTTGAAAATATTGGTATAGTTAATTATTGGCAAGTAACCTTTTTAATTTTAGGAATTGTAGTAATTTTAATGAACATAGGGTTAATGTTTGTTCATGAACCACTTATCAACGATAGACAGAAAAAACAAAAAGCAACTGATAAATTAATAGAGAAAAAAATTGGTTCACAAAACACAATAGCTAAACTCTTGGCTTGGGTAACTGGAACTTTAGGAGGACCGATAATAAGCTTCTTTCAAAAAAATGGATACTCTATTGCTATAGGAATTTTAGGGTTTGTTTTCTTGTTTAAAATAGGTGAAGCTTTTTTAGGACGGATGTCTATTGTTTTCTATAAAGAAATAGGTTTTTCTAAAGTTGATATTGCAATTTATTCAAAAACTTTGGGATGGATCACTACGGTAATATTTACATTATTAGGTGGTCTTTTTGTAATAAGATCTGGAGTTTTAAAAGCAATGTTTCTTGCAGGGATATTAATGGCTTTAACCAACTTATTATTCACTGCTTTAGCATGGAGTGATAAATCAGAATTATTATTTGCTATAGCAGTTATATTTGATGATATTGCGGCAGCATTTGCAACAGTAGCATTTGTAGCTTTTATTTCACTACTCGTAGACAGAACCTATACAGCAACTCAATATGCATTACTTGCGTCTATAGGTACGGCAGGCAGGACAACCCTTGCATCATCATCTGGTGCATTAGTTGATTGGTTAAATGGTGACTGGGGAATATTTTTTATTTTAACAGCTATTATGGTTATACCGTCCTTGATTTGCTTGTGGTTTATTAAAGATAAATTAAAACTTCGTGAAAAATAATTTTTTTTTTAAAAGTCAATTTTCAAATATTTACAAGAAACCCACTAGATTTTCTGAGGTGACTTCTCAAATCTTATATGGTGAAAAATTTAAAATTTTATCTAATAATAAAAATTGGATAAAAATAAAAACATCATTTGATAACTATATTGGGTATATTAAAGATAGAAACTACACAAATAGTCATAATCCTACTCATAAAGTTGCTAGTCTGAAAGCTAGTATTTTTAATAAATCTAAAATTAAAACAAAAAAATTTCTACCTTTTGCATCAAAAATTTCATCTCTAAAAGAAAATAAGAAATTTATTAAATTTGAAAAAAATAAATGGATTAAAAAAAAAGATATTAAAATAATAAACTATATAGATAATAATTTTTTAAAAATATTAAAATTATTTTTAAATACAAAATATATTTGGGGTGGAAAAAGTTATAAGGGCATTGATTGTTCGGCAATCTTACAGTTATTTTTCTATTATAATAATGAATTTTATCCGCGGGATACAAAAAAACAAATCAGTTATTCCAAAAAAAATAAAGGGATTAAAAAATTTAGAAAGGGAAACATAATTTTTTGGAATGGACACGTAGCTATCTGTATAAACTCTACCCAATTAATCCATGCCTACGGTCCAAAGAAAAAAGTTTTGATAATGCCAATTGACGATACAATCAAGATAATTAAAAAAACTGCAAACTTAGTTGTAAAAAAAATTTCTAATATTTAAATTAATTTCTACCAAAATCAGGTTTGTTAATATCTTGTTTCAATTTAATTATTTTTTTTCTTACTTTCTTAGTTTCTATTAGTTTTTTTATGAGAGATTTATTATTTTTGAAATTAATATCTTTTTTAAATGATTTTAAATTTTTAATAAATAAATCTATTGCTTCTGATATATTGGATTGATTATTAAAAAAAATATCTCTCCACATAATTTCATTAGAAGCTGCAATTCTAGAAAAGTCTCTTAAACCACCTGCACTAAATTTTATGAGATCGTATTTTTTTGATTTTTCAAAATCTACAGCCGTTTTAACTAAATTATAAGCTATTAAGTGAGGTAAATGACTTGTCATTGAAAAAGTAGAGTCATGTTGCTTTGCACTCATTGTTGCAACTTTAGATCCAATTATTTTCCAAAACTTATTCAATAAAATCATATCCCTTTTATTGGTATTTTTTTCTTTTATTAAAATGCACCATTTATTCAAAAATAAATTAGCATTACCAAACTCTGGACCACTCACTTCAGAACCAGAAATTGGATGGCTGGAGGTCCATGAAATACCTTTTTTTAGTTTTTTCTTAATTAGCAATAAAGTACTTTCTTTGGATGAACCTACATCAGTAATAACCGTTTTAGGTGATAGATATCTGTTAATCTTTAGAATTATTTTTTCATATTCACTCATTGGTGTGCAGAAAATAATTAGGTCCATTTTTGGCACTACACTTTTAAAATCATTAATTATTACACATGCTAATCTTAATTTTTTGATTTTTATAATATTTGCTTTAGATTTTTCATAAACAAAAACTTTTTGGGATATTTTTTTTTTAATTATTGCTCTCAATAAAGAGGAGCCAATTAAACCACATCCTATAATTAAAATATTTTTCATTATTTATTAAATATTTTTTTCATCACATTCATAAACTTTATATTTTCTCTGGCTGAGCCAATCGTAAGTCTTAATTTGTTTTTAATATTATAACCTTCTTCTGTAGATCTTAGAATTATTCCTCTTAATTCTAATTTTTTAAATACATATTTAGCTGAAAATTTACTTTTATCAAAATTAAGTAAAAAAAAATTAGCTGAGACTTCATTAGTTAATATATTTAGCTTCTTCAAGAAATTTTTAATTTTATTTGCCCAGACTAGGTTATGTTTGACTGACCGTTTAATAAAATTTCTATCTCTTAATGCTTCACTTGCTGCAATTTGTGCTGTTTGATTTACATTAAATGGGGGTTTAATTTTGTTCATTGCATTAATAATTTTTTTAGAGCCATGGCCCCAACCAATTCTTAGTGCAGCTAAACCATAAATTTTTGAAAATGTTCTTAATATGAAAACATTCTCTTTTTTTTTAAATATATCTAGCCCTGATTCATAGTCACTCTTTTGCATATACTCAAAATAAGCATCATCTACGACTAATAAAATTTTTTTATTAAGTTTTTTTCTTAGATGCAGTAATTCCAATTTACTAAGATAAGTTCCTGTAGGATTATTAGGATTCGCCATAAATACTATTTTAGTTTTTTTAGAAACTTTTTTTATTATTTCATCTATAGAAATTTTAAATTTTTTTTCTTTTGCAAAAATAACCTTTGCTCCAATCACCTTGGCATAAATTCTGTACATTAAAAAACTATATTCTGGAACAATTACTTCATCATTTTTATTAAGATAAAGTTGACAAATCATCTGAATGATTTCATCTGATCCAGAACCACATATAATCTTATTAAGATCACAATTAAACTTTGTTGCTATTTTTTTTCTTAATTTTTTAGATTTTCCATCTGGATATTTTGAAATATTTAAATCTGTCCTAGATAAAATTCTTCTTACTTTTGGGCTAACTCCAAGTGCTGACTCGTTAGCGGAAAGTTTAATTGGATTTCTAATATTTTCAATATTTGACTTTCCTGGTTTGTAGGAATCTATTTTAATTGTTTTAAATCTTGATATTGTCATTTTTAAGTATTTTTAGCTTTATTAATAAATTAATAAACTTTTTTTATGAATAAGTGAATTATATAAAATTGACATACTAAATAACATCTAGTACAAAAAAGTGCGCTGATTTAACTGAATTGCGAGCGCCTTAAAAACCGCTAAATAATTTTTTTTCTCACAATTCACATTTAGTCAATTATTATGAATAACGTTAAAAATCTAAAAACACTCATTGTTAAAAAACCACTTATCTTAGATTGTGGAAAAATAATTAACAACTACCCAATTGCATATGAAACCTACGGCACACTTAATGACAGAAAAGATAATGCAATTTTAATCTTTCATGCTTTAACTGGGGATCAATTTGCGTCGGGTATAAATCCAATAACAAACAAGAAAGGTTGGTGGTCATTTTTAATTGGACCAAAAAAAGGAATTGATACTAATAAATATTTTGTTATTTGTGCGAATGTTTTGGGCGGATGCATGGGCTCGTATGGTCCAAGTAGTGTTGATACTAAAAATGATAAAAGACTTGATACTAACTTTCCTATAATCACAATTAATGACATGGTTAATGCTCAATATAACTTATTAGATTTTTTCAAAATTGATAAATTATTTAGTGTTGTTGGTGGATCAATGGGCGGCATGCAAGTTTTACAATTTATTTCTAATTTCCCTGATAAAGCAAAGACTGCAATACCAATAGCTTGTACTGCGAGTCACTCTGCACAAAATATAGCTTTTAATGAACTGGGTAGACAAGCAATAATGGCGGATGCTAATTGGAAAGACGGAAATTATTCAAAACTAAATTTGTCACCCAATAAAGGTTTGTCCGTTGCCAGAATGGCTGCTCATATTACCTATCTATCAAAGAATGGCTTACAGGAAAAATTTGGAAGAAAACTTCAAGAAAGAGATAGTCTAAAATTTGGGTTTGATGCAGATTTTCAAATTGAAAGTTATTTGAGGTATCAGGGCTCAATTTTTGTAGATAGATTTGATGCTAACAGCTATTTATATATTACAAGAGCAATGGATTATTTTGATCTAACGAGTCAATTTAAAGGTAATTTATCAAAAGCTTTTGAAAAAAGTAAAACTAAATTTTTTATTATATCTTTTACCTCTGATTGGCTTTACCCAACATCTGAAAATAAAGAGATAGTTATAGCTCTAAATGCCTGTGGAGCTGATGTACGATTTACAGAAATTAAATGCGATAAAGGTCACGACTCATTTCTCTTAGATGTACCAGATTTTTTAGATACTATAAAAAAATTTTTAAACATAAGCTACCTAAAAAAATAAAATGAAAAAAGAGTTTAAAATAATTGCTAATTTAATTGAAGATCAAACTAGAGTTCTTGATATTGGCTGTGGAGATGGAACGTTAATGAAATTTTTAGAAGAAAATAAAAATGTAGATGCAAGAGGATTGGAAATATCAAAAAATAAAGTGCAAAACTGCATTGGAAAAGGATTAACGGTTATAGAGGGTAATGCTGAAAAAGATTTACAACAATTTCCAAATACTTCTTTTGATTATGCAATATTAAGTCAAACACTTCAGGCATTCTATAATCCTGAAAAAGTAATAAATGATCTTCTAAGAGTTTCAAAAAAGGCAATTGTTACAATACCAAATTTTGGCTATTGGAAAATTAGACTTAAATTATTGATTGAGGGAACTATGCCAGTAACTAAAAACTTGCCTGATGAATGGTATAATACTCCAAATTTGCATATGTGTACTATCAAGGATTTTTATAATTTTACAAAGAAAAGGGGGATAAAAATAACTCAGTCACTTGCAGTTCATAATGAGAGGGCTACAATTATCACAGAAACAAATCGTGGTATAAAAAATTTGACCGCAGATTTAGGAATATTTTTAATAGAGAAAAATAATGAGAGTTGAAATAATTCCCTGCTTACAAGATAACTATTCATACCTTGTTGTTGATCCAAAAAAAAATACTGCTTGTGTGATTGATCCAAGCGAGTCTAGACCTATAATAAAATATCTAGATGATAATAAAATTAATTTAAAATTCATACTGAATACACATCATCATTATGATCATGTGGGTGGAAATAAAGATTTAAAAGATAAATACCAAGCTAAAATATTAGGATATCAGGGTGATAAAGATCGGATTCCTCATATCGATATTTTATTGGATAATGGAGAAACTTGGATAGATGAAAATTTTCAGGCAAAAATAATTTATGTTCCAGGACATACACTTGGGCATATATGTTTTTACTTCTTCGAAAATAAGATGATTTTTACCGGTGATACCTTATTCTCTTTAGGATGTGGAAGATTATTTGAAGGAACTAAATCTCAGATGTTCGATTCTTTAAATAAATTAAAAGAACTTCCTTTAGATACAAAAATTTTTTGTGGACATGAGTACACACTATCAAATTCTAAATTTTGTTTAACTCACGATGCTGATAATAAAAATCTAAAGAATAAAATACTAGAAATTAATAAAAAACTAATTAATAATTTACCCACAATTCCAACAACCATTAAGGAAGAATTGGAATGTAATATTTTTTTAAGGGCTAATAATCTTGAAAGCTTTTCAAAATTAAGAGATTTAAAGGATAATTTTTAACTTATTCAACTTGACTATAACAAGCCTCAGACTATATTGCTGTTTATAAAAAATAGATAAAACAATGTCATACGCAATAATACAAACAGGTGGAAAACAGTATAAAGTAAAAGCTGGTGAAATCCTAAAAATTGAAAGATTAGAAGATTCTAAACCTGAGACTAAAATCGAATTTAAAGAAATCCTAGCTTACGGAGATGACAAGACTATCGAAGTTGGAGCGCCAGTAGTTGCTGGTGCAAAAGTTGAGGCTGATCTTATTGAAAATGGAAAAAATAGAACAGTATTAATTTTTAAAAAAAGAAGAAGAAAAAATTCAAGAAGAAAAAATGGCCACAGACAACAATATTCATTAATAAGAATTAATAAAATTTTTTCGAAAGATGGCAAAATTTTATCTGAAGCAGAAAAAATGCAAAAACAAACAAAAAAAATTGAAAAAGTAGAAACTAAAGTAACAACTAAAGTGGTCACTAAAAAAGTGACAACTAAAGTAGCTAGCAAGTAAATTATGGCAACAAAAAAAGCAGGTGGATCATCAAGAAACGGACGAGATAGCGCTGGTCGTAGACTTGGAGTAAAGAAGTATGGTGGTGAAGCTGTAATTCCTGGAAACATAATTGTAAGGCAAAGAGGAACAAAAATTTTTCCTGGTGAAAACGTTGGTATGGGCAAAGATCATTCAATTTTTTCTGTTGCTGAGGGAAAAGTAGTATTTAAAAAAGGTAAATCAGACAGAACATTCGTTTCTGTAAAGCCCAATTAGTAGTACAACTAAAATACTAAGAGTTGTATATGAAGTTTCTAGATCAAGTTAAAATTTATGTGAAAGCTGGCAATGGAGGACATGGGTCTCCAAGCTTTCGTAGAGAAAAATTTATTGAATATGGTGGACCTGATGGTGGAGATGGGGGTAAAGGCGGATCTATACTTTTAAGATCAGAAAGAAATTTAAATACTCTTATTGATTATAGGTTTCAACAACATCATAAGGCTGAAAGAGGTGAAAATGGATCTGGGCAAAATCGTACTGGACGTGGGGGAACTGATTTATTTTTAAAAGTTCCAATAGGTACACAAGTTTTTGAGGAAGATAACAAAACATTAATTTATGATTTTAAAAAAGAAGGTGATAAATTTGTTGTTGCAAGTGGAGGAAAAGGTGGACTTGGAAATACAAGATTTAAAAGTTCCACTAATAGAGCACCTAAAAAATTCACAAAAGGTGTAATTGGTGAAGAATATATAGTTTGGTTACAACTAAAGACCATTGCTGATGTTGGAATTATAGGATTGCCCAATGCTGGTAAATCTAGCTTGTTGGCCGCTATTACAAACGCTACTCCCAAAATAGCAAATTACAAATTTACAACTTTAAATCCAAATCTTGGTGTTGCTAGTTATGATGATAAAGAAATAACTCTAGCAGACATACCTGGGTTAGTTGAAGGTGCGCATGAAGGTGTGGGTCTTGGTATTCAGTTTTTAAAACACGTTGAAAGATGTAAAACCCTAATGCATTTAATTGATATCACTAACGAAGACCTTGAAAATACATATCAACAAGTTAAAAATGAACTTGGAAGCTATAGTAAAAAGCTTCTTAATAAAAAAGAAATTATTGTATTAAATAAAACTGATTTATTGGATAAAAATGAAGTTGTAAAAATTATGAAGAGTTTTTCTAAAAATAAAGATTCTGAGGTGGTAACACTTTCAACTCTAGAAAAGGGCTCTGTATCGAAAATAAAAGCTAAACTACTTTCATATGTATCTTAAAGACTCGAAGATAATTGTAATTAAAATAGGCTCATCTTTGCTAATTGACAATAATAAGAAAATTAGAAAAAAATGGCTTTTTGAATTTTCTAAAGATATTAGGGATTTAATAAAACAAAATAAAAAAGTAATTATTGTTAGTTCAGGGGCGATAGCAATGGGCTGTAAAAAATTAAATCTGAGCAAAAAAACCCTTAAACTTGATAAAAGCCAAGCAGTTGCTTCAATTGGACAAATTGAGCTTATGAATTTATTTTCTGAAACTTTTGTTAAATCAAGAATTAATATTTCTCAAATTTTACTTACATTGGAAGATACAGAGCAAAGGAGAAGGGCTCTTAATGCAAAAAGAACTTTTGATAATTTATTTCAACTAGGTTTTGTTCCAATTGTTAATGAAAATGACAGCATAGCTACCTCGGAAATTAAATATGGAGACAACGACAGGTTAGCTTCTAGAGTTGCACAAATATCAGGAGCTGACTCACTGGTGCTTCTTTCTGATGTTGACGGTCTTTATTCACAAAATCCAAAAATCTACAAAAATGCAAAATTATTAAAAGTAATAAGAAATATAGATAAAAACATAGAAAAAATTGCTACAAAAAGTATTAGTGAACATGGAACTGGTGGAATGAAAACAAAAATTGATGCTGCAAAAATTTGTCAACTATCGGGATGTCAAATGGTCATAGCAAACGGCTTATTGAAT
>Ga0114994_10002089_pt1 | contig 14481 bp, 9 predicted proteins | sample ArcticOcean_MG_C_9_FD_87043 | JGI IMG/M metagenome (GOLD analysis project Ga0114994, IMG submission 87043) | Marine microbial communities from western Arctic Ocean - ArcticOcean_MG_CB2_152 | ecosystem: Environmental > Aquatic > Marine > Oceanic | place: Arctic Ocean: Canada Basin | collected... | reverse complement strand
GCGGGGGGTCTACTGCGGCGTGCCCTTTTTAGAAGCGGCGGATGCGCAGGCGGACGACGCGGTGCGGCGACCGGTGGACGGGCCGAAGTGCTGCCGCTTCGACCCGGAGGAGTGCGGCCACATCGTGTCGTCGTATTCGGCGCGGACGAGTCCCCAGAAACCGTCCGAGCCCTTCTGTGTGGAGGTCTGGTGTCTCGTAGCGGAGGGCGGCGACGGCTCGTATAGAATCGCCTGCATGACCGGGCGCGGCGCGGTGGCCGTGTTACAGTCGAACGAGTGGTGCTTCACGCTGTTCTGCGGTTCGGCGGAGGTCCTGTGCCGGGGGCCCAAAGCGCGAATCAACGAGTGGCAGCATATTGTAGGCACGTACGACGGGACTATGATGCGTTTGTACGTCAACGCCAAACCCGTGGCGCGCATCGAAACGGCCCCGGAGGTCCTCGCGCAGAACGAGGCCGCCGCCGCCGCCCGGAAGGAGCAGATCGCCGAAATCGACAGAGACGAGGCCGACGCGCGCGCCCTCTGCAAAAAGCAGACGGACAAGCAGGCCAAGACCTACATGCAGACCGCGGAGGGCATCCGCAAAATAAAGGCGGCCGCGATAAAATTGGTGGAGCAGGCCGAGTTCAAGTTCAAGATGGACATGCACGCCGCGGACAAGGGCCACCAACGATTGGGCAAGCAGGAGGCGTTGTTGAAGGCCCGGGCGTCCTACCGGACGGAGCTTTATATGTCAAATGTCCAAGCGCTCGCGAGCGAGTTCAAGGGGCTTAGGGATGATGTCGAGGATCGTCGTAGAAAAGAACTCGATGCGGCGCTGGAACGGAGCCGGCGGCCGGCTGTTGTGGGTGCCTCTATGGCTTCTGGGAGAGCCAGACAAGGAAGGCACTTCTGGCACGGGTGTCTGGCGCACGTCGCGGTGTACGATTGCTTACTCAGTTCGGACGACGTGGCGGTGCACGTGCGCTCCGGTCGAGGAGGTGGTGCGGAGCGAGGCGCCGCGGCCACGGCTCGTTCTCGAGACGCGTCGCGCCTGTTCGCGCTGGCGGCGGACCACTTTCACCGGGCCGCGCGGTCGGAGCCTGATGATGCCAAAGTGAGAGAGCAGCACGCTTTATGTTTGTGCGACCACCTGGCGTGCGTGGACGCGTCGGGCCACCGGTCGCTGCCGCCGGGGGCGTGTGGTTCTACGCCCATTGCCGGGCCGGCGCATCGACGGGCGTGCGCGTTGCTGGATGCGGCCATCAAGACGCTGGAAGGGTTACGTGCGGCGGAGACTCTAGGTGCCGTGATCCGCCGCTTGCCGGAGGGGCCGGCGCACGCCTTTAGGTGCGTCGATGCATTGGACGCGCTTTTGCGGGGCCGGCCGGACTACTTTTCTACGCACGACATGCACCACCAGGACACGCAGGCTCTACCACTGCGGGATCTGGCTTTGGTGCCGAAGCGGTTCGGCTTGGGGAGCGCGCACGCCCACCCGCGGCTGGCGCGCGCGGCGGCCCGGTGCTACCGTCTGGTGCTGGCGGATCTTAATTTGGCCGAAGTGTACGGGGGCGTGGACTTGAGTTGGGCGAGAGCGTTACGGAACGACGAGGCGCTCTGCAAGTTAGTAAGAGATGCGGAGGACGACGAAGACGCTCGATTAATAAAACTGGGCAACCTGGAGGGTACTACCTGCACCATCGCGGACGACGACGTGCGTCTGGTCCTGAACGCGCGGCGCTTGGCCATCTCCCTGGATTTAACGGCGTGTAGTGAAGTGACGGACCTGTGCTGCATGTTCGCCGCGCGGCACAACACCTCTCTGCAATCCATCACGCTGGACGGGTGCGTCCAGCTCACGGACGAAGCCTTCGTGCATCTGGGCCGGGGCGCCAAGCACGCTACTTTATTAGCCGCCCAGGGGTGCGGCAAGCTGACCAATAATGGCTTCCTGCCCATCGCCAAGGGGTGCAGGCATTTGAAAGCGTTGAACCTCTCCTACTGCGGCGGCGTGAACAACGAGACGTTAACCTTAGCCGGGAAGCACCTGAAGCACTTGGAACTGTTCCACTGCGCGTTTTGCACGGACGTCACGGACGCCGGGGCGTATGCCTTTGCCACGTCCGAAGCCGCGACGAAGTTAAGATCCTTAGATGTTTCGTACTGCGCTTCTTTGTCTGATGATGGTGTCGCCGCAATTGCGGAAAGATGCGGTGCTCTCGAGTACCTGAATCTAAGCGGTTTACATAGAGTGACGGACCAGGCCGCGTTACGGGTCACGCATTCTTTATGGAGGTTACGAACGTTGTCTCTAGAAGATTTGCATCTCATAACAGACGTCGTCTTCTTTTTTGACCGGACGAAGGACGGCCGGGCCTTGGCGCGGGAGCGGATGCTCGGCGAGCTGCGGGAGATAAGATTGGCGGAGTGCACGCGCCTGACGGACCGGGCCTTCGCCGGGTTAAGTGTGCGCGCCAAGCACCTCGAGAAGTTGCACTGTCGGGGCGTCGCGCAACTCACGGACGCGGGCCTGGGGTACCTGCGCGTGGAGCCCGAGTTCAAGCAAGCACGGGGCGCGAACCTCCAGGTGCTGGACGTGTCTCGGTGCGCATCCCTGTCCGATAGGGCGCTGGGCGAGCTGGCCCGGGCCTGCCCGGCCCTGGCCGAGGTCGACGTGTCCTTTTGTCTGCGCCTGACGGACCGGGCCATCAAGGCGCTGTGCGACCACTGCCCGTCCGTCAAGCACCTGAACGTCGGCCGCTGCCGCCGCTTGACCGACGGGTCCGCGTGCTTAGTCGCCGACGCTTTATGGCTCGAGGCCCTGAATTTCTCCCACAACCCTCGTTTATCAGATGCCGCGGTGGAGGTCCTTATTGTAGAACTCGCGGGGCTGACACGGTTAGATGTGTCGGGCTGCACGTCACTCACAGACGCCGTGCTCAAAGTAATCCAGTTCCACGGGCTGCATTTGAAGCGCCTCGTGTGCGTGGACTGCGCCGGCTTCTCGGCGGACGCCCTGTCCGAGTGCCGGGCCGCGCGCCCGGCCCTGGACGTGTGGACCAGTGAGGAGCACGTCGAGGACGCCGACCGGCCGCAGTGGGTCGCCCGGGACGCGGACCCGGACCACGACGTGCCCCGCGTCGTGCCGCCGCCGCCGCCGCCCCTGGCGCCGGCGGACGTCGAACCGAGCGCGGCGTAAGCTGGTCTTCTTGTAGTTGCCTCGGAGTGAGCCTGGTAGTTGCTAGCCCAGCGACTCATCCCGCGCGTTCAGTCGCCGAGAAAAAAACCGAGCACGCGAAGGGGGGTAACGGGGTCCCGGACGTCTCGGCGGACATCTAGGAACGCCACAACGGCTAGACGCGAATCCGCGCGAGCCAAACCTGACAATTTCATGAAAGCGAGAGCGCCAACTTAGCTTGCTCTGCGTCGCGCTGCTGTCGACGCCACGAGAACGCCGACGCCGTCGACGCACGAGACGCCGACGCTTAACGCCGTAGACGCGAAGCGACGGCGACCAGAGCTCCAGAGGCCGCGTTTAAAGGATAAGCTGCAAAGAGCAACCTTTGTGGTTTGCGGCCGTCCGCCGACGAGCCGCCGACGCAGCGCGTCCACTTAGGGACCCCACCGACCCGCGGCCGTCGATTTGACGCGGCGCGGCGCCCCCTCACGCCTTACGCGGCCGAGAGCGGAAGTTGCGAAGAACGCACCAAAAAGACGATGGGTCCCATGGACTACACCATCGCCCCCATCGAGCCGCGGACGCCCACGGAGGTCACGGCCATCGTGACGCCCACCTCCCGCCACACCAACGGCGCCGGCTTCTTCGTGGACCCGACGACGCCGCCGCTGACGCCCCGCCTCGTCCCGGTCGCGCCCCAGGCGCCGGCCCGGCGCGGCGTAGGCCGGCGCGGCGGGTCGCCGGCGCCCTTTCGCGAACGAGGCCTCCTCATGACGCTCACGCCGGACCAGACGCGTTCTCTGTCCTCGTCGTTCACCGCGTTCTCCGCGACCATGAAGGAAGGGGCGCGGCGCCCCTGCTCGCCCGTGAAAGAGGCGCCGCCGGTGCCGATGCTGCCGCCGCTCCTGCGGGGCAAGCGCTCCCGCACGTGACCGCGCGGAGGCCACACCATTCCCCGGTCCCTGGCCGCAGGAGACCAAGTTGAACCATCGTCTATCAACATGGGCAAAGCCCAACCAACCGCCCGCACAAGCACCCGCCCCCCCCCCTACTAATCTAATCCTTGTGACTCTCTTCTTGGCGGGCGCGGCGATGGTCTGACCAAGGTCGCGGCGATGGTGTGCTTGGTAGAGTAGGAACCCCCTGCGTACTCGGGCGCGCTGTGGCGCTGTCGAGCCGAGGCGCAGGAGAACGAGACGGGGAGTGCACCAGTGGTGGGCGCTGAGTCGCGGCGTCGGCCGGTCGTGGCTGACTCATAGTCAGAGGAGGAGCCGATGAACGAGCGCTGTGTCGCCGCGGGCGGCACCGGTCGCGCCGCATTCCTGAATCGATTTGGTGCTAGTATTGATCTAGTGTGATTCCCACTATTTTCTAATTTTTTCTAAAATTTGTTTAAGCTCGTCCAGTGCGCCTCCTAGCGCCTCCCGAGCGTCTGCATGCCGACAATTGCTGGAATTTGTGGGGAGGCATTCCAAGCTCCTCCAGCACGGCTCTCCATCCCCAGCAACATAAGCAGCACTTCGACGCCCCCAAACGTGCTGGGCCACCTGTGAGGGCTTCAACAGCCATATTCAGTCATCGCCTCGAAAGTTTGCCCGGTGATATCCAGCGAGGGCTGAGATTTAAAGCTCCCAGGCAGCAGGCCGGTGCGGGTCAGCGTGCGGCCGTGGGCCCCTTTCGGGCGCTCCTTGGCTGGGCATCGCCTCCACTGCTCCCGGAGACAGCGTCGCCGACACAATCATGGGCCCCCGGGCCTCGACCAAGCGCAGCCGCACGCCGAGCGAGGACGACGGGCCGCGCACGCCCCGCGACCAGGACGAGGCCACGGAGGAGGACTCGCCGGACCGTGTGTTGCCGGAGGGCCGCGTGTCGCCGTCCAACGATGACGTAAAAACGTACAACGAGGAGGAGCGGCCGACGACGGTCGCGAAGGAATCGGACGCGGCCCGAGCGACGCGGCGGGAGTACCGGCGCCTCATCGCGGAGCAGGACGGATTTGAGGACGTGCCGGGGTGCGGTCGGAGCGACGCTCAATTCCACAAAAGTTCCGTGATGACTTCAGTAGAGGGCCGGGGCGCGTGGCTACGTTTATTACCAGAAATGATGGCCATCTGCAACGAGGCGGCTCGAAGGGCTCAGGTGAAGCGGGACCCGGAGGCCCAGTGCTTCGACGAACCGTTGAGTGCGGACTACTGCTATGAAAGAGTAGCGTTAGCCCCGGACCCCCTCAAGGGGTTTGTGGTCAGAGAAAAGAGGGCTCCGAAGCGCTTGCAAGGCTTTGTCTTGTTCCACGAGTTTTGTGGGTTGGCCAAGTCCCTGGTCTTTGATAGTAGGGACCCGGCGGCTCTATTTGGTTCTTACGGTTTAGATGGAAGTGTGCAACGAGTGTTCCATAGGGGCAACGATATACGAACCCCGTTGGACCTGGTCAAGGCCACGGACCTCGTGGCCGAGGAGAGCGCCCTGAAGGAAATCGATCGCCAAAAGGACAGGGACGGCGCGCTGGCCGAGGCCCTGACCAAGTCGCCCCGCGAAAGTAGAGCGGCGCCGCGCAAGGACATGTTCGGCGGCATCGTCATCGTGTGGCCCAAGCTGGTGGAGGTTTCTTTATGTGGGGCCTTGGGCTGCGGCGGGCGGCTGGTGCGGGCGGCCCTGGATGCGGCGAAGAAGGACGGCAAGGAGGCTGTGGTCCTCCAGGCGGAGCGCCGAGCTATTGGCTTCTACGAGAAGCTCGGTTTAAAAAGGGTCGGGTGCGTCGCGCGGTTTCGGGATAGAGCGGACGCGCCGCGCCTAGCTTATAGACACTGGTGCACACGGACGGTGGACGAGCCCTCGTACATGATGGCCCTCTCTTTAGTACGGGGGGGCAAAAAAACGAAGCGGACGCTCATCCAATTGGATGAGGACGCGTGCCGGGCGCGGGCGCTGGAATTGGCGCATATCGCGTACCTCGCGAACGCGCACGCGCCGGGCGCGGCCGCGGCTTTTCGGGAATGCCTCCTGCTAGCGGTGGGCTACGCGGGAAGTGCGGGCGCGTCGGACCGCGGTCTAGCGCTAGCGCTGGCGGACTCGCTGCAGACCTTTAGGGGCTCGCCGGACGTGAAAGGCGACGCTCGAGAAGCGCGGAAACGGTTAAGAACCGCCTTTTTGGAAAGGGTGGCGGACTCAGACGACGACGCGCCAAAGAAGGGCAAGGGTAGGAAGTCGCCGCGCCTGAACGCGGAGCTCGCTCTGGATCTAGCCGACGCGTTAGACGGCTACGCTTTGGCAGCATTGACGCCCCGGGCCGAGGCGCATTTAAGGAGGCACACGCGCCTGGAGGTCGGCGGGGCCATGTATCGGGTTAGGGTGCGCTGCGACAGTATCGTGCAGAAGGTCAAGTGCGTGGACACCAACGGGCTCCTGAAGGTCAAGATTTCGAGGGCCAAGATGGTCGGCGGGCGTTTGATGACGGTCCAGGAGCGGCGAGTCCTCGCGCGCGTCCCCGACGCCGCGGCCCGGAAGCGGGTCTGCCGGGCCGGGGACTAGGGCTGGTGGGCTAAGTAGGGGGCAATTTCTCGCGGCTTGTGTATGCTAGCCGGTGCGTCTTACTCGACTTTATTGGGTTTTGCGCACTACGACTTTATAAGGAGCCTGGGGGGGCGCGGGTGGGGGGTGGGCGATCGGAGGTCGCGATTGCTGGTGCCTATTTCTGGGTGACGACCAGGAAGACCTGGTCCTCGCCCACGCCGATGCCCATGGTCAAAATACCAATAACTTCGCCGCTGACGTCCGCCTTGTGCTTGCAATCAAACGTTCGAGCGATGCCCGCGGCTCGAGGCCTTCACGGAGAGGATCCGCGCGACGACCCTCTCCGAACCGATGCTCGAACACCTCAACAAGACGGAGCCCGGCCGTAACCCGGAGCGGTACCGCGTGCCCGAGACGTTCGAGGAGTACAAGGGCCGCACGTGGCGCGGGCTCGAGTCGGACGCGATCTGGGCCGCGGAGCAATTGCGGACCAAGGGCGTCTTCGCCCTGCGGGACGTGGTCCCCAAGGACGAGGTCACCGCTTTACGCAAAAAGGCCGGGGACTCGTGGTGTGCTGTCGCGAACGCGTTGTACGAGCGCGACCTGGCCCACTGCCTCTTTTGGAAGGTTAGGGGCTGGGGCGAGTTCAAGGGCGCGCGGGAGTGCCGGGACGAAGTCAAGTTCCCCCACGAGTACGTGGCCCACGAGCCGGGCGCGCTCGGGAACATGGAGCTGATCCTCGGGAGCGAGTCGGCGCTGGTCGTCGGCGCGCACAAGCGGGTCCTGAAGAAGATGTGGCCCATTCTAAAGCGCGTCCGGCCGGACTTAGTCATTGATGAGTGCGGCGCGGCGTCAATCATTCGACCTCACTGGTGCACTCCTTCACTGGTTCGTCACACAGGCGCGGCTTCCTCCGCAATCAAAATCCGCATGGGGGCTACTGGCACTACGACGCGCAAGAAAAGCCCGCCCAGAAAGGGACCTCCTTTACATTGTACATCGCGTTGCAGGACTTCAACGCGACGAACGGCGGCACGAACTTCGTGCCGTTGAATTCAAACGGCCAGAGCGGCGACGCGGTCATCTCGCCCGACCTCCCGGCCGGCTCGGTCATCATGTACGACTCCGTCGGCCTGCTCCACCGCGCGGGCGACCACGTGCCGCCGCCGGGCATGCGGGACGTCGCGCGCTGGGTCACGTGGACGACCATGGTGTCCGCGGCGCACCCCGACCACCTCTACCCCTTCCAGAACGGCGAATACTCGCTCTTCGACGTGCTCGGCAAGAGCGAGGCGGACTACCAGGCGTCCATCAAGGCGCTGGACTTCCACAACGCGGAGTACAAGTTCCACTAGGGGACTCCTCCCCACCGCCGTGTAAGATCCGGCCTACTCGTTGGTGCGCACGTCACGGGTAGCTGGCGTGATAGTAGCTTTGCGGCGGCCGGTCGTACTCCTCGATAGCGTTCTGATAGTAGTCATTGATGGCGTACACAGATCGTACACGGGTTTTATTTTTTTTGGCACAAATCAAGCTCAACAGCTCAGTACAGGTCACACTGCCACGATCTCACACCACAATCGATCGCATGCGACCGCTCTGAACCGCGCAGCGACGCTTACCTGCAACTGACGAAGCATCCACCCCTGTGGTGTCCTTCCTGCACACAGTGTGGCACAGTCATTTGAACAGAGACTGTCGAAATAACTGCGATGGCAGCACTGGACAGCATCACGGAGCGCCTCGGCGCGCTCTCGACGTCGGAGGATGCGGCGGCCCGCTTGGCTGCGTTCCGGGATTGCGCGGACGTCCGCGTCGGCTGGCCCGCGCAGCCGCCGACGGCGCCGAAGAATAGCGAGGGCTGGTTTTTACGCGCCAACGAGAGCGTCTTGCGCGAGCTCGTGCCGCGCGCCACGCTCGTCCTCGAACTGGGAAGCTACATCGGCAAGTCGACGCGGTGCGTCGCGGACCTGCTCGCGCCCGGCGCGCATCTCATCACGTGCGACGCGTGGGACAACGCGTTTCTCGAGGACGCGCTGGGCCACAACTACCTGCGGGACGAAGGGGAGCGGCGGACCTTCGATCTGTACGAGACCTTCCTCGCGAACCTGTGGGAGGCGCGCGACCGCGTGACGCCAGTTAAGATGCTGACGGCCGAGTGCTGCGCGGCGGTCGCTACTGCGGGTTTGAAGCCGGATCTTATTTATATCGACGCGGACCATGACTACGCCGGCGTTCACGCGGACGTGCGGCTGTGCACCGAGCTCTTCCCCGGCGCCGTCCTTGTCGGCGACGACTGGGACTACGCCGGTCAGTCGCAGCGTCTCCTCGGCATCGCGTCGATGGCGTCAACGTGACGGTGTCGTTCCCACGCAGGCGTGCGGCAGGCGGCCCAGGAGTTGCGGGGCGCGCGGCCCCTCGAGGTCGTGGGCTTCAAGTGCTGGGCCTACCGCGTGCTGGACCGGCCGCGCCGCGAGGCGGTCGCGGTGCCCGGGTGCGACCTGCCGCGGGCGATGAGCGACATCCGCTTCCACCCGGACGCGACCCGGCGCCGGGAGCCGCGGGCGCCGGCGGCGTTCCGGGTGCTCTTCGACGCGCTTCAGGCGTGGGACAACAACGAGAACTTTCGGTTCTACCTGGATGCGCTCCGGGTGTCGCCGACGTATGCGTCGCCGACGCACAAGGGGCGGACGCTCCTCATGATCGCGGCGCAGTTCGGCCGCGTCCGGGCGATTGCGGCCCTCGTCGAGGCTGGCGCGAACGTAAATTTTCGAACGGCGTCCAAGGCCGGCGAGACGGCGCTGGCGCTAGCGGCCTACGCTGGCCACGCGGACGCGGTGCGTGCGCTTCTCCAGCGCGGCGCGGACCGGCGGGCGAAGACGGGGTATGGCGAAACCGCCGAGGACGCCGCGCGCGCCAATGGGATGGCCTCGTGCGCCTTGCTCCTCGCTACTGAGAGGACCGCCGGCGCAGGGGGCGACGCACTGTCCAAGGTCGCAAAGTCCGAGATCGCCCAGGGCCAGAAGGCGCCCTGGGCCGACGCCCCCGCGACGCGGGCCTATGCGGCGCAGGGCGCCGCGGAGCCGCCGCCGCTGCCCCGCTGGAGGGGCCGTCGGGCGCCGGCGCCCGAGCCCGAGCGGCGCGGCGGCGCCCCTCTGGAGAGACCGTGGCGGCAAGGGGCGGGCTAAAATGATGTGTGTGTGTGTGTAACTAACTGAGAGCCTAAATCCCGCACCCGCGTCCTGCAAGTCACGCCGTACACCTTGGCATCCTGAAACCCGTTTTGTTCGGCACGAGTTTTTGCACGCAAAACGCAGCAAAAAACGCAGCCACACGCATCGGATTGGGACCAAATATTGCGCACTGCGAACAATAGCTCGCAGGACTCGCGGCATCTCACGCCAGAGCGCCGAGTCGTCGGCTGGCCATACCGGTCGCAACACGTTGGGCAGAGCACTCTGTCCAACCGCTAAGCGACGGCCCGGCGACGCGTGGCGAGCGCTGCACGCATGGCCAGCACCGCAGAACAAGACGCCACCGCCTGCGCGGCCGAGGAGCAGGAGCGCAAGACGCTGAAACCCGCCTACTCGATCGACGACGCCAGACACCTATTGAGGGAGCACTTCGCCGTGACGACCGACGACGTCACGGAGCTCGATTCCTACGACGACCAGAACTGGCGCGTGGGCAGCCCGGGCGGCTGCTACGTGCTCAAGGCGCACAACGGCGTGGAGAGCAGGAATACGGGTTTGCTCGAGGCGCAGTCGCGTCTATTGAAGCACCTGGAAGAGAGCGGTATAAGAGCGCCCGTCGAAGCCCAGAGCCGCGTCGACTTACACGGGACGACGCTGCGGTTGCTGCGGTGGGTCGAGGGCGAGGTCTTGTCCAATTCAACGATCACACCCTTGGTTTTGGGGGACGCCGGGCAATTCCTAGGGCGCATACGGTCGGCGCTCGACGATTTTGATGACACTGCACTGCACCGGCGGCACCTGTGGGACCTGCGGCGCTTCCCGGCCGTGGCCACCTTCGCGTCCAAGTTACGGGACCTAGACTGCGACGGTCAGAGGGCGGCACTCGTGGAGCGCGGCATCGCAAATTATACAGCACAGGACTTTGACACGTTGCCATATGCGACGTGCCACGGCGACTTCAACGACGCCAACATCTTGACCCACGGAGACGCGTGGGGCGTCCTCGACGTGGGCGACGCCGTGCACTCATGGCGCGTCAACGATCTTGCGATTGGCGCGGCGTACGTCATGGTTAACCTGTGTACGGAGGAGAACAAGCGGTCGGGCTTCGACGGGGGCGACCACGTCGCGGTCCAGGGCGCCCAGCGCTTCGTCGCCGGCTTCCTCGCCACGAATGCACTGTCGGACGACGAAAAGCGGGCGCTGCCGCACCTCTGCGCCGCGCGGCTCGCGACTTCGTTCACGCTCGGCTGGTACTCCTACCGCGAGTCGCTCGCCGCGCAGCCGGACATGCCACAAGCGCGGCGGGCTTACCTGCTCCACCACGCCCTCCCGGCGGCGACGGCGCTCGGCGTCTGCTTGGACGCGATGGCGCTCGCCCCGGAGTGGCCCACGTCATAGCCTTGTAATTAATTTGTTCACATTTACTCAGTTCCGCTGCGTGTATTCGTTGGTGGATTCCACGCTCGCCTTGGACGGCGAATAGGTCCTCGACTTGACCTGCTCGTAGCCGGGCCCCGGCTGCCAGTCAGAGCGAAGCTTGCCGATGGGCTGCTCGTCCAGGAAGACGCCGCCGTTCTTCGCCGCCTGCAGCGCGTCCGCGAGGAACTCGAAGCCCTCACTTACCCGGCCGACCTTCTCCGCCGCCAATTTTCGGTCGTCTTTTTTCGCGGCGTCGTACAACTCCCGCAGCACCTTTTTGAGCTCCTGGGCGCCCTCGGCGGCCTGCTTCGTGGGCGCCATACTTGCCAGCTCCTTCTCGAAGCTGACCATTTCCGAATAGGCCGCGTTGAGTCGGGCCTTGTCCTTGGCGTCGAGGCCGCGCTCGTTCCTGTTCAAGGTTTTGCTGAACTCGGCGTAGCGTTTTGATCTGTCTCTACAATCGTCGATGGCCCCGAGTTTCTTGGCGGCGGCGACGACGGGGGCGGCCTCGACGACCGCTTCGACCACGGCGACCGCGTCGATGTCGGCGTTCGCAAGCTGCGGGTTGAGGGCCGTACCAGCGATGGCCAGACCGCAGCCTTTGAGGACGTGGCGGCGCAGCGGAGTGGCGAGGTGCATCGCGGCGGCGGCGTGCACCATTATCAGTGTGCGCATCATGCTCGTCGTCACGCCGCTGCGAGCAACACGCAGCAATCAGTCGTGCTGCTGATATGAATTCCAGCAGTCGTGATGCGTCAAAGCAGGGTTGCAGCGGGGTGCGTGTAAGTACTAGCGTGTGACAGGGCTGAGTGAGCGCGAAACCCGCAAGAAACGGGCGAAGAAAACCCGTGCAGAGTGATGAAGCTGCATTTCGACTCTGTGCGCGGTACCCAACGCGCCAAAATTGCCGTGCAGGGCTGTCGAAGGTCTCTGACAACCAGAGAGACCAGGCATCATAAAAAAAATCGCTGGTCAAAACGCTGTCGCCGCGCTAACATACCACAAAGGCCAGCAGCATCACCATGGCGTCCCTCGACGACACCGCCGCCAAGCGCCCCAAGCTCAACGAGAACGTAAGCATCCAGCTCCGGAGCGTCGAGGGCGCGGCGCTCGGGCCCGCCCTCGAGGTGCCCCTCGCGTCCGGCCCGGCCGAGCTCGGCGCTTTGGTGCAAAAGCTCAAGAACGAGAACAGTGCAACGCCCTACGCCTTTTACGCGGGCGACGTGCCCCTGCCGCTGTCCCTGGACGACTTCGCGACGGACCACGCCTTTTCCACGGAGAAGACCCTCACCTTGACGTACGAGCCCCTCGCCGTGTTCCGCGTGCGGCGCGTCTCGCGCTGCGCCGAGACCCTGCCCGGCCATTCTGATGCGGTCCTGCACGTGCAGTTCAGCCCGGACGGGAAACGCATCGCCAGTGGCGGCGGCGACGCGACCGTGCGGCTCTGGGACGCGCTGGCCAATATTCCCGAGAAGACCTATAGTGGCCACAAGCACCACGTCCTCTGCTTGGCCTGGTCGCCGGACGCCCGCATGGTCGCGAGCGGCGACCGGGCTGGGGAAGTAAGAGTGTGGCGCCTGAATGAAGAGTGCAAGATTTTGAAACGCCACCTGAAGTGGATCACGGCTCTAGCCTGGCTCCCGGGCCACCTTTGTTCAGAAACGCAAACCACTTGTGAATTATTAGCGTCTTCATCAAAAGACGCGACGGTAAAAATTTGGAACGTAAGAACGGCTCAGATGGTCGTCTCGTTGAGCGGCCACGCGGACGGCGTGGAATGCCTGGCCTGGTCCGGCGACGGTGCCCTCTATTCGGGCTCGCGCGATCGAACGGTCAAGGTCTGGCGAAGTGAAAATGGGAAGTGGCGCGACGCGACTCTTGCTTGTACGATGCAGGGCCATGGCCATCGCGTGAACACCCTGGCTCTTGCCAGTGCGTTCGTGTGTCGGACGGGGCCGTTTGAAGCGCAGAAGCCGTTTAAAGGTACAAGCTTTTCTGATGTTGTGAAGTCATCAAAAGAGAGGTACGACGCGTTTGTGGTCGCGAACGGCGGGCCCACGGTCTGTGAGCGGCTCGTGAGCGGCTCGGACGACGCCACGTTGTTGTTCTGGACGTCGCTCAAAGCCGGTCTAGCGAAGCCCAAACCGAAAGCGCGTTTAACGGGCCACCAGCAGCCGGTGAATTGCATCCTCTTCTCGCCAGACGCGCGCAAGTTCGCCTCGGCGTCCTTCGACAAGAAGATCAAGCTCTGGCACGGGCGCACGGGGGCCTTCCTCGCGACGCTGGCGGGCCACGTCGGGAGCGTGTACGCGCTGGCGTGGGCGCCCGATTCCCGGTTGGTGGTCTCGGCCTCCAAGGATTCGACCCTAAAGGTCTGGAGCGCGGCGGACGACGGTGTGCCCGGCAGCGAGGCGAAGAACGTCACGACGAAAACAAGGAAGTTCGCAGCAGCATTGGGCACGCTCCCGGGCCACCTCGACGAGGTCTTCGCCGTAGACGCGTCGCCGTGCGGGGCTTCGGTAGCGTCGGGGTCCAAGGACCGGACGATTAAGATGTGGCACCCGTAGTTAGTCTCTCCCTTACGATGGCGTATGCCAAGCGTGAAACCCGTCTAAATGTGGACCACTTTTGGACTCAAGGTCAAGAGCGATCCCACGTTGCCTTCGCGTGCGCGTTGGGCTCATCAGGCGCCTATAAACAGCGGCACACAAGCGAGCGCGCATTCCTGCACGCGTGGGAGCACCAGTTGTGAGGAGTCACTGAAGACATCATCCAAATAACTTTGACCCGCGCGGGACCGCGCGCTCGCTAGCAAGCGGCTCGCCATGGCGACCGCCTCCCCGTCCGATACCGGGAGCGACCCCCACGAGATGCTCGCGGGCTTGAAAATCAAAGACCTCAAAACGATCATCGAGAGCGGCGGCCTCACTCACAAGGACTGCCTGGATAGGCCCGACACGGAGCGCCGCGCCGCCGAAGCCGTGGCGCAGACGTGCGCGTTTGTCGCGACGCTCGACCTGCGCCGGCTGGAAGTAGCGGCTAAGGTCTGGGACGCCCGGCGGAGGCAGGACTCCGACTACGAGTCCGACTGTTCAGACGAGTCGGGCCCGTCCGGACTAGAGGACGACGGCGACGATGACGGCCCGCCGGGCCTCGAGGACGACGGTGACGACGGCCCGCCCGGCCTGGAAGAGG
>Ga0114994_10002088_pt1 | contig 14481 bp, 15 predicted proteins | sample ArcticOcean_MG_C_9_FD_87043 | JGI IMG/M metagenome (GOLD analysis project Ga0114994, IMG submission 87043) | Marine microbial communities from western Arctic Ocean - ArcticOcean_MG_CB2_152 | ecosystem: Environmental > Aquatic > Marine > Oceanic | place: Arctic Ocean: Canada Basin | collected... | reverse complement strand
GTTGGAACTTTTAAGGATTCGGAATGTTGGCGCACCGATGCCATGTTGTTATTACCATCGGTTTTAAGGGCCAAACATCCAGTTTCGCGGAATTGAGCCAATCCACTTTCATCCTTAACTCCTAAATAATCACCCCATTCGCGCCAAATATGGTATCCTTCATAGGCCATTGCCGTTCCGGTGAAGGTTGAGTAGTGGGTGCGAATTATGGCGCAGGAATAACTGGTCGAGCCGTAACCTGCGGCAGGAAGCCTATCAATATTAAGCGTTTTCCAACCGCGCTTTGATAACTCGTACGCCACACAGCAGCCAATAACGCCAGCGCCGATAATAATAGCGTCATAGGATTTCTGAGTCATTATATCTGCTAACTCGCTGCTTCTGCGATAGCCCAAAAATCAGGGGCCCTGAGGCTTGCTCCACCAATAAGTCCACCATCCACATCTGGAAGCGCTATTAGTTCTTTCGCATTACTCGGTTTCATTGAACCCCCATACAGAATGCGCAATTTTGACGCTTCTTTGGCACCAATAACTTTTACTAATTCAGCGCGAATGGCGGCATGGATTTCTTGGGCTTGCGCTGGTGTTGCGACTTCGCCCGTGCCAATGGCCCATACTGGCTCGTAGGCAATTACCGTGTTTTTAGCCAAAGCGCCTTTTGGTAGAGACCCCAGCAACTGTTTGCGGTTGGTTGATATGGCGCGGCCCGATTTCCGTTGTTTTAGGGTTTCGCCAATGCAAACAATTGCAACCATACCGGCTTCTATGGCCGATTCTGCTTTGGCTTTAACGCATTTGTCGTCTTCGCCATGGTCTGTTCGGCGCTCAGAGTGCCCAACAATCGCATAAGCGCAGCCAATACTTTTAAGCAGCTGCGGACTTGAATCTCCAGTGTGTGCACCAGAAGTCGCCTGATGGCTATCTTGTGATCCCATTTTAACGCCAGAACCTTTTAAGCTTTCTGCAACCAACCCAAGTAACGGAGTTGGTGGGCATATAACCATATCAAATGTTGTTTTTTTGTTTTTTATCATGCGTTTAGCAAGTTGAGATGCCAATAGTTTCGCATCTTTTTTAAGACCGTTCATTTTCCAATTTCCAGCAATCAGGGGACGTCGGGAAGTGCTCATCGGGGATTCCTAAATCAAATACGTAACAACAAAGCTTTGCTTTATCATGAAACATCCGTGACGTCCAAACCGATAGAGTTGAAAGTATTGTTTTTTTAACGAACAACAAGCGCACTCCGTGTTTGCTTGACCCTGTCGGGTTACATATGATGCTGCAAAAATCGGTGTGTTCACATATCACGCTTTGAGGGTAATTTCTAGAATATAGGTTCGATATTAAAAATGCTTTCTGCACTTCGTAAACGATCCGGCGGCATCCTAGTAAAGTCTTTGCTAATCCTTCTTATCATCAGTTTTGGTGCTTGGGGCATTCAAGATTGGCTGAACCCTGCTATTTCAGGTAATGCCGTTGCCACTGTAGGCGAAGATGAAATTGGAACTGTTGAGGTTGATAGACGCGTTAGGCAAGAAGTTGCCCGTTTGCGGCAAATGTTCGGCAATCAATTCTCGCAAGAGCAAGCGCTTAAGTTTGGTATTATTGATGGCATCATCAACGAACAAGTTAATCAGTCATTGATCCGCCAAGGGGCAACAGCTCTGGGCGTGACCATTAGTGATAGATTAATTAGCGATGATATTCGCTCGCAATCTGATTTTAAGGGTATTGCAGGAAATTTTGATCGGGAACGCTTTAATCAAGTTCTAACTTCGAATGGATTAACAGAACAGCGCTATGTAAATATTGTTCGCACTAGCTTAACAAATCAGCAATATACAGACAGTTTTCAGTCTGGAGCGCGCGCGCCTAAAATCATGGTTGATGCTGTTTATCGCCACCGAAATCAAAAACGGGTTGTTGAAATTGCATTAATTAAAGATGCAAATTTTGTTGATGTGGGTGAGCCAGATACATCGAATATCGAAGCTTTTCATAAGACCAATGCTAAGCAATTCACGGCCCCTGAATACCGAAAATTCACATTCTTACAATTAGAAGCCAATGATTTAATTGATGAGATCGAAGTTTCTGAAGAAGACATTCAATCTTCTTATGAAGCGCGCCTTGATGAGTTTGTAACGGTCGAAAAACGCCATGTTTTACAAATGGTGCTTACAGATGAAGAGCAAGCTAAAAAAGCGCAAACTGAACTTCTAACGGGGCGTGAGTTTGCAATTGTTGCTAAAGAAGTTGCTGACTTGGATGAAGCAACTCTTGATTTGGGCGTTGTTACTAAAAATGATTTGTTACCCGCACTCGCAGATTCTGCATTTGCGCTTATGCAAGGAGTGGTATCGACACCTATTAGAAGTGCGCTGGGATGGCATTTGCTGAAAGTTACTAAAATCGAAGTGGGGGGCACTCAAAAGTTTGCTGAAGTTCGTGATGAATTGAAAAATGATATCGCCAAGGAAAGAGCTGTTGACAGCCTTTATAATCTTTCCCGAACTTTGGAAGATGAATTGGGCGGAGGCGCTTCGATTGAAGAAGCGGCGTCGAATCTGAATTTTAAAATTGCTTCCGTTGTTGCTATGGATCAAGCGGGCAAAGATTTGGCTGGTAAAGCGGTTACTGGAATTCCGTCTGGCCGTGCCTTCATCCAAACAACGTTTACTACGGAAGAAGGTGAAGATAGTCAATTAACCGAATCCGGTCCAGAAGGTTTTTTTGTGGTTCGTATCGATGGGGTAACAGCCCCTGCGCTTCGCCCTATTAATACCGTCCGTGCACAAGTCATTGACGCTTGGAAAGCCGAGCAACGGAGTGAAAAGTCGAAACAACAAGCGGCTAAAATGGTTGCAGACTTAAATAATGGAAAAGCTTTATCCGTTATTGTTGGTCCCTATTCCCTGACACCAACTGTAAGCAAAGCATTTAAACGCGATGATAATGGAACGGATTCTGGATTATCGCCAGAATTGGTAAAGAAGGTTTTCGATTTAGAAAAAGCCAAAGCAACCGAAGGCAAGGCGGCTGATGGATATCAAGTTGTTGTCCTTGCGTCTGTAATGAAGGCAAACCCAAGCGCCGACAAGACCGGTGTTGATGCGGTTCGTAATTCATTGTCGCAATCGCTAAAAGATGATGTAACGGCTCAGCTAACAACTGCTTTGCGTCAAGAAATCGGTGTTGATATCAATCGTCCTTTGATCAATCAAATGTACAGCGGTGAGCAATAAGGCCGTTAAGTAGGTCGTAAATTGGAAGTTTGCTCGGTTATGAAGTCTTTACCTGATTTAGGCGATTTTAAACGCACGTATGAGCAAAGCAAGCCACAGATCGTTTGGACGACCTTGGTTGCTGATTTAGAAACACCGGTTTCTGTAATGCTTAAAATCGCCCGTTCGCGGCCAAATAGTTTTTTGTTGGAATCCGTCGAAGGTGGTGCGATTCGGGGGCGCTATTCTTTTGTAGGGCTCAATCCCGATGTGATTTGGCGTTGCTTTGGCAACCGAGTTGAAATCAATCGCAATATTGCAGAGGGCAGTAACACTTATGTCCCCTGCCGTGTTGGTGATGCATCAGGCGCCCTAGACTCGTTGCGCAATTTGGTTGCGGAAAGCAGGATCGAATTACCAGACGGAATGCCTCCTATGGCGGCTGGGCTGGTTGGTTACATGGCTTACGATATGGTGCGTTTGGCGGAAAACCTGCCTGATAATAATCCTAATAGGCTGAACGTTCCAGATAGTATCTTTTTACGCCCAACTGTTATTGTAACGTTTGATTCACTTGAAGACACAGTGACCATTGTGACCCCTGTATGGCCTGACCTGAATACAAGCGCCGATGCTGCATACAAAGCGGCTGAAGAACGACTTCAGGCTGTGGTTATTGACTTTGACCGCGCCTTGCCGCCGCGCGCTGCTGCTGAAGACGTGCAAACCGAAATGGTTGAGCCACAATCAAACTGTAGCCGGGAAGAATTTCATGCCATGGTCAAAAAGGCTGTGGAATATATTAAAGCGGGTGATGCATTCCAGATTGTTCCATCTCAACGCTTTCGCGTTCCGTTTAAATTACCCCCCTTTGCGCTGTATCGCTCGCTTCGTCGTTTAAACCCATCGCCGTTTTTGTTCTTCCTCGATTTTGATGAATTCTCAGTCGTTGGCTCAAGCCCTGAAATTTTAGTCCGTGTGCGCGATGGTGAAATCACATTACGGCCCTTAGCTGGGACCCGTAAACGCGGGAACAATGCAGAAGAAGACAAAGCGTTAGCTGAAGATTTGTTGTCGGACCCCAAAGAACGTGCTGAACATTTGATGCTATTGGATTTAGGCCGCAATGATGTTGGCCGGGTTGCCAAAATTGGAACCGTAAAACCGACTGAACAATTCATCATCGAATACTATTCTCACGTTATGCACATTGCATCGAACGTGGTTGGTGAATTAGATGATGAAAAGTATGACGCTATTGACGCACTTTTGGCTGGGTTCCCAGCCGGTACGGTTTCGGGTGCCCCCAAGGTAAGGGCCATGGAAATTATCGATGAGCTAGAGCCTGAACGCCGGGGCGTTTATGGTGGATGTATTGGCTACTTTGGTGCTGATGGCGATATGGATACGTGTATAGCGTTGCGGACAGCTGTTGTTAAAGATGAAGTGGTTTATATCCAAGCGGGCGGTGGTGTGGTTGCTGATAGCGACCCTGAGTTTGAATATCAAGAATCGATCAATAAAGCCAAAGCTCTTGTTCGCGCAGCCCATGAAGCAGCGCGCTTTGCAATCGACGGCGAATAAGTTTTCTTAATCGCCGTCGATATAAAGAAATTAGTCGATAGCAGCGGTTACTAGAATCTCAACAAAAATACCAGGATTTGCCATCCGAGATTCAACACAGGCGCGGGTTGGCGCATTTCCTGGTGACAACCATGCATCCCAAGCGACGTTCATTTCATCAAATTTACGGATATCATCCAACCAAATTTGGGCTGTTAATAGTTTTGATTTATCGGTTCCTGCTTGAGCCAAGTAATCATCAATGTGGACTAAGATTTGGTTCGTTTGATCTGTAGTCGATGCATATAAATCATCACCGACAAGGCCTGATAGATGCGCAACATTGCCATGAATGACAACTTTGGACATTCGGTGATTGGTATCAATTCTTTTTACGGTCATTTTCTATTGAGCCTTTGTTTGTGTTGAATGGATTGCTTCTATTTTTGGCATAGAAACCAATTGGATCAAAGCTGAAATCGGCACCAACTGGAAATTATCCATGTCATTTTCTTCAAGCCAAGACTTTAACGCCTTGAGTGTCGCATCACGCGGGTGGCCAATAGCGATCGCATAGCCTTGCTTTTTTGCCAATCGTTTAACGTCACTCAAACGGTTTTTTATCTCGTTAATATCGTCAATGTGATCTAAAAATATGTTACGTGCAATAAAAGGAACACCAATTTGATTGGCTGCAATTTGGCCTTTGGTTGATCCGGATGTGACGGAATCTAAAAAGACAAGCTCCCGTTTTTTAAGCTCCTGCATAACCGTCCGCATGCCCTCTAAATTTGAAGTGAACCGAGATCCCATGTGATTGTTAATGCCAATAAAACCAGAAAACTGCTCCAACCCCCATTTTAAGGCCGCAATTGTTTCACTGGTTGGCACACCACTGAGCAATACATTGGGCCCTGGATCAACATCAGAGCTCGAGGGCTCCATTGGAACGTGAAGCATTAATTCATGGCCTGCTGTGCGCGCTTGTTGGGTTTGATGGGCTAAATCACGGGCATATGTAAGATACGATAACGTCAACGGGCCTTTAAGCTGGGTTGCAATGCGCGAGCGCCTTTGGTCAACCCCCATATCATCCAAAACAATCGCTATTTTCGGCTTGTTGCTCAAATTAACAGGAAGCGCATTCTTTAACCAATGGGGCTTTTTCGTATCAGGTCCAATCTGTGCCAATTGCACTACAGTTGCATCTGCATCTGGCTGTTTAGGCAATAGGGATTTGGGTTCTTCAGCTTTTGATTTAGGTGCCTGCTGAATAGGGACAAAATTTGGAGCTGATTTTGTTTTAATAATAGGGGGAATTGTTATTGCAGGATATTCAACAAGCCCTTGAGGCAATGCTTCTTCATAGGCGCGGGGCTTGTCATCGCTTTGATGGGGTTCTGGATGAATTGTTTTTGCTTTGGGTACAGGCTGAGGTTCAGCGATTTTTGGTTGTATGTTTTGATCTTTTGCATGTGCAGGTGTTACATGGGTCGAAATTTTTTGTGATGTAGCTGGGGTATCCTTTTTTAAGACGAAGCCCATGCCATAACCAATACCAATCCCAACTAGAGCTAAACCAACCAGTATCGCTTGACGGGCCGGGTTCGGTTTAAAGTTAAGCAGCGCGGACGTTTTTTTGAGCATGTATTCTTTTGCCTTCGTCATACATAAAAGGAAAGCTCAATTTCTAGTTATGCTGTGTGGCGTCTTGATTTAAGTTGACCCATTAACAGCCATACAGCGATCGACATGTTAAGTAAGTTCCATGCAATCCCATTTAAGAATGCTGCTTGATAAGAGCCGGTGAGGTCAAATATTAATCCTGACAACCAACCGCCTAAGGCCATACCACCCACCGTCGCCATCAGAACCAAGCTCACCCGCGCCCCTGCTTCTTTAGCTGGCATGTACTCGCGAACAATCAACGCATAACTGGGTACAATGCCACCTTGTGCAAGGCCAAAAAAGGCAGAGACAACGTAAAGCGAAGCTAATCCATCAAAGGGTATATAAAACAACAGGGCCATGCATTGCAGTACTGAGCCAATAATCAGGGTCCATACGCCACCGATTTTGTCACCAATCATTCCTGAAACCAATCGGCTAACAATACCAAAGCCGAGCATTAACGATAGCATTTCAGCACCACGGGTAACGCCATAACCTAAATCACCACAATAGGCGACGATATGAACTTGTGGCATCGACATGGCAACGCAGCAGGCAATACCCGCAATAACTAGAATGGTTTGCAAGGTACGCGGAGAAATGTTTAAGCGGAACCGATTACTGTGGCCATCACTTTGGCCTGCAACAAAATTCAAATTAGGCCGCCTGCGCAATAAAAAAGCCAATGGAGCCATGGTGCAAATACAAAATACACCAACAGCTATGTATGAGGTGCGCCATCCATATTGTTCGATTCCATAGGTCAAAAGCGGTGGCCAAATCGTTCCCGATACGTAATTGCCGCTAGCGACAATAGCAATTGCAATTCCGCGCCGCTTGACGAACCAGTGAGTGATATCTGCAACCAACGGGGCAAAGGATGCGGAACTGCCTAACATTCCAATGCAAACCGCTTGAACAGCAATGAATTGCCATAGGCTTGTTGTATACGAAGCAAGAATATAGCCAGAACCCATAATAAGTGCGCTGAAGAATAAAGGGACAAACACGCCTCTTTTATCAGCCAGTCGCCCCATAAAGATGCCACCTGTCGCAAATCCGATCATGGTCGCCATATAGGGCAATGACGCATCCGCGCGACTGATATTAAATTCTACCTCGATGGTTGGTAGAATAACTACAACAGACCACATACCAACGCCACCAATCGTGCTCATAGCCAATGAAACAACTAAGCGCCACCAAGAATAGGCGCTGTCGGGTTGATCCGGCATTAAATGAGATTGTGTTTGATCTGGCATGTATTGAAATTCTATGCGTTAAAGTGAATGTGTCGTGTACTCCCGTTTAAGGAGTGGGTCAAAGTTTACTCGGTTTAAAAGTTAAGTTTTCGGCTTGCCGCGCTCAGAGAGTAAAATGCCACCAAGGACCAGTAACAGTGCCATACCGTGGAATAATTTGAACGGCTCGCTCAAAATTAAAACGGATAACCCAGAAGCAAAGATGGGGGCCAAGTTGACCATCACCCCTGCCCTGCCAGGCCCAATTAGCTTAACCGCATGAATAAACGACAACTGTGCTAAAAAGGATGGGAATAATGTTATTAACCCGGCATAAACCCAGCCTTTTGGGCTTGGGGCCAAAAACTGGTCTGAATAGACTTCAATCGCAACCATTGGCAAGGATACTAAAAATGCAGCTCCAGCCATGACAGTAAACATGCCCATTGCTGAAACTTGCGGACGGTTGCGCAATCCAACCGTATATGCTGCATAAAGAGAACATGCGACGATCATTATTAGATCGCCGATATTGAATGTAAGGTTTCTTAAATTTGCTATGTCACCAGCAGAAGCGACTATTACAACGCCTATAAATGCTACAGAAACCCCAGCCGCTTGCATTAACGTAACGGGAGTGCGGAAAGCAACAAAGGCACCAAAAAACACAAATATCGGGATGGAACCTTGTAAAATTCCAATGTTTACGCCGCTTGTTGAATGCGATGCGACATAAAACAAAGCGTTAAAACTGGCGTATCCAACGATACCCATTATCGAGAAAAATAATAAGTGTTTGCGTAATTGCGGCCAATCGCGCCGAACGGGTCTATTGAAAAAAACCAAGAGGAGGACTGCAACACCAAACCAGCGAATAGATACAATTGCCATAGGCGAAATTTCGCCAACGATTAATTTCCCAAATACAGCGTTGAAGCCCCAACAAAGTGTCGTGAAAACAAGAATAGCGTAGGCAAACCATGTTTTTTCTAAAATCGATGCAGAAGGTGACGTCAAAATTGGTGATCCTTGTTAAGCGCAACATAGCTAAGTGTTGAAAGTTAATAAGGTGCTTCTTCTATGGCTGTAAAGAATAAAGCCTCTCTTGCCCCAACGAATTCTGTCGAATAGAGTATTTGTTAGCATAAACTCCATTGGGAAATTGATCATGACAACTGATACCCCTTTAAGCGCCGGATGGCGTGATTACCCACGCTACCCGGATCCGTTAATTGAAGCTCTGGATGACCGGTTCAATAAATACATGGTTTTTAATGCAGCTGTTGAGCGCTTGTATACGGGTACCCGCTGGTCGGAAGGCCCTGTTTGGTTTGGGGATGGGCGCTATTTGCTGTGGAGCGACATTCCAAATAACCGAATTCTTAAATGGGAAGAAGAAACCGAAAAAGTTAGTATATTTCGGAAACCAACAAATTTTGGCAATGGCCACACTCGCGACCGCGTTGGGCGCTTGGTTACATGTGAACACGGCGGCAGGGTTACACGCACAGAATATGATGGCTCCATAACTATTATAATGGATAGCTGGCAAGGAAAGCCGCTTAATTCACCCAATGACGTAATTGTTAAGTCCGATGGTTCCATTTGGTTCACAGACCCACCCTTTGGGCTTTTAGGCAACTACGAAGGCAAAAAACGTGAACAGGAATTACCAGCAGCTACGTACCGGGTGGATGGTAATACACTTGAAGCAACGATGGTTGCTGATGATGTCTTAGGGCCTAACGGATTGGCATTTTCACCCGATGAAAGTATTTTATATATAGTCGAATCTCTGGGCGAGCCGTTCCGTAAAATTGTTGCTTTTGATGTCTCATCAGATGGCAAAGAAATCTCAAATAACCGGGTGTTTATCGATGCCGGTCCGGGGGGCACGCCCGATGGTTTTCGGGTCGATATTGATGGCAATTTATGGTGCGGTTGGGGCATGGGCAAAGAAGATTTGGATGGGGTTTTGGTGTTTGCGCCTGATGGTGATAAAATTGGCCGCATTCGGTTGCCGGAACGCTGCGCTAACATTTGCTTTGGTGGTTTGAAACGCAATCGTTTGTTTATGGCCGCCAGCCAATCGATGTATTCATTGTATGTGAACACACAAGGTGTTGCAGGAGGTTAATGTGCCCATTGAGATACACCGGTTAAACCCCTATTTCGGGGCAGATATCAAGGGGATAGATGTGTCGAATGGGGTTAATGATGAGGCCTTCGAGACGATTTGGGAAGGTTTCAATGAATACGGCTTAATCTCAATCCGCGGGCAAGACTTGTCGGTTGATAACCAAGTTAAGTTTGGCCGCCAATTTGGTGAAGTGCAAATTCATGTGATGAACCAGTACCTTATCAATGGGCATCCAGAAATTTACTATTTATCGAATTTAGATGAGGACGGAAACCCCAACGGAAAGCACCCGGATAAGGGCACAATGCATTGGCACACCGATGGTTCGTGGCGAGATAGGCCCGGTTTGGCGACGATTATGGTTGCGGAAATGATCCCAAAAGAAGGGGGCGAGACACATTTCTATTGTACTGAAGCCGCCTTCGCAGCCTTAGATAAGGATACAAAAGACAAAGTTCAGAGTTTGCGGGTTATTCATAACTTAGATTTCTCGCGCAACCGTCGCCATGGTGAGCAGCCAATGACGGAAGCCCAAAAGAAAGAAGCCCCCCCGGTCTCCCACCCTATGGTCCGAACACACCCCGTAACAGGGCGTAAAAGTTTGTTCTTAGGCGATCACGCGGAATACATTGAAGGCATGGATTATGTCGCAGGGCGACAATTGATCGAAGGTTTAAACGCCCAAATGTTCCACCCAGAATTCGTCTATGCCCACAAATACCGCGCAGGCGATATTATTGCGTGGGATAATCGGCGCACATTGCATAAATCGACCCCCTATGATGTGGCAACGGAACGTCGGGTGATGCGCCGAACAACTATTTTGGGTGATCCACCTGTATGAATTAAAGACTACATAAATATTTCAGATGCCCCAGACGATTCGCCATGATAGTTATGATTCATAGCATCACCCAAGACCACCGAGTGCTTTCGTCTCAGGTTGTTGCGTTTATAGATCGTTATCGACTTTTATTGATTGATCTTCCCGGCCGTGGGCTTTCAATAGACGTTCCTGGCCCTTACGGGCATGTTGAGATGATGGAACATGTGCCAGCTATGTGAGACCAGGCAAATATCGTCCCGATGCATTTTTGGGTTACGCATAAGGGAACGGCGATTGGGTTGTTTTTGGCGGCTTAAGAGACTGAGTGGTTTAACTCGCTGAATTTAGAAGGTGGCCGTAACCTCTGGCTACCTGATGCAATATGTAGAAGATTGATTAGGACAATCCAGCCTTTTTGCGCGCAACGAAGGTCCGAAAGCATCCCTTAGTCGGATTTTTTCGAATGCAAAATAGTTTGATATCATGCGCGTAAATCCAATTGGGTGCCGTATGAAGGAAAGTTGTGAAATCTTGGCCTATTTCTCCTGCGTTCCTTGGACGGATAGGGGGGGCTACAAAATTGGCTAAAGTGTCCGATGATCAGCTATCAGCAATGGATATTCCAACGCTGATTTATAATATTGTTGAAGATCTGGCCGATCTTATCAATGTTGCAAACCACTTAGAGGACCTGACACCAAACTCCGTACGCGAATTCATACCCTACGGCGTTGGGTTACCGGCCTGGGAATGCCCAGATCGGGTTAATAGCTAGTGGATGCTTATTTGAGCGCTCTACCCAATCGATTTCAGTTTAAAATCAAAGTCGACTATGTGAAATGGGTCTTCGATATGAAAAAGCTGGCTTTTCCATCGTCTGTTGGTTTCCGGTTGAACGCTAAGGCCAAGAAGCTGCGCACCCAAATTTAGTATCTTTATTGATGTATTCATCAAGTGAATTGAAGATTTCTGTAAACACTTCTTCTCAACCTCCAGCGCCAACTTGGACGTGAATATGGGCTGGGCGCCAGCAATGTCGGCTTTTTCTGGGTTGGATTTAAAGGGGCTGGCCATATCGCGGTGCGGAAATAAGCGCAACAAATTTTTAAACCAACGCACATCATGGGCAATAAGTGGGATAACAGGTGCCCCTTCAATTTTCGCAACATTACCCGGATTTGAATCAGGCATAAGGTCCTTTTTAGCCTCAGCTGACGTTAAAAAGATGATTCGCACAGGATTACTATTGGTGCTGTCTAGGCCCAAATGCAATATCTAATACAGTTCTTTTAACTTCTCATCAAGAACAGGTATGTCTCTGAAAAAATTAAAAGAACGTGCTTTTTAAAACAGCAAATTCATACTGTCATCGTCTAAAAATTGAAGACGTTGTTTTGCCTCGCGCAGGTCGGCTTGAGCTTGTTCTACAATATCCATTAAGATTACTTCTCATCTTCAATTGTGTTGGTTAGAACGCCAATGCCATCAACTTCGATCTCAATAATATCACCAGGTTTCATGAAGACGGGCGGTGTACGCGCATACCCAACGCCAGCTGGTGTGCCAGATACAATAATATCGCCGGGTTCCAGCGTCATGCATTCGGTTAAGCGATAGATCAGGTTATGAATTGTAAACACTAAATCATCGGTATTTGCATCCTGCATGATTTGACCATTAAGGCGGCTTTGAATTCGAAGTCCTTTGGCTCCTTCAGGAACTTCATCAGATGTGACGATTTCTGGGCCAAATGGGCCTGTGTTATCGAAGTTTTTACCGACGGTCCATTGTGATGACTTACGTTGATAATCGCGCAATGTACCTTCATTAAATAAAGAGTATCCTGCAATATAAGCTCCTGCATCGGCTTCAGCGACATGTTTTGCCAACTTACCAATAACAACAACAAGCTCAGCTTCAAAATCGAGTTTATCAGAGCACTTTGGTCGAATGATCGGCTCACCTTGAGCAATCAATGTGGTTGATCCCCGGTAAAAAACTTCTGGGTAGGTTGGTGTTTCTGCCCCGCCTTCTGCTGCATGCGCTGCATAGTTACGGCCAATACAGACGATTTTTCCCGGACGCGCGATGGGTACCAGTAATTTTACCGAACTCATATCAACTTTTGCATCGTCGGCAGCATTATTTGCAGCAGCCTTTGCTTTAGCCAGCGAACTCTCACCACCTTCAAGAAGCCCAATCATGTCACGAGGCAAGTCAGGTGCTGCCTTACTTAGATCAATAACTTTATCGCCTAAGCGCACACCAATAGCTGGACCAGATTGACCTTGAAATGTAACTAATCGCATATCATTTTTCCTTTGCTAAAATCGTACGCATATCTGAGGTGAATTTTACTTAAAATCATTATATTTCGAAAATTCCAAATTTTTATCTACTAGTCTGTAAGATCATTGCAATATCTACACGGATATTTATTTGAAACAATGGTTTCATGGTTAAGGGAGTAAAAATGTCTGGGGAAGGATTATCTTGTAAAGAAAAAGTTGCAGATGATAACGAAAAAGTTTGGTCAGGAGCAGTTATGGTTATACTGCATGCCGATTCTGTTGAGCATGCCCGTGAAATTGCAGCCGAAGACCCAATGCACGTTGCCGGTGCCCGGACATTCCACGTGCGCCCATGGCTTATGAACGATGGATCAATGACCGTTCGAGTGACGTATTCTGATGGCGGGTGAGAAATAAGCTAACGCCTTTAGGCGTGATTATAGATATGCGATCTCGGATTAGGACCCTAGACGTCAAAGTATAATGCTGACAAAATCATATTTGACACGACGGTCACTGATTATTTTGGTTTTCTGTACTTACTTAGGATGCAACATGAAGCCCCTTGACGAAATTCCAGTTGCGACTGCTGATCCGGACACTTTGGCCATTTATCAACGATTGATGACCGCTGCCGGATCGGGATCGCCGGCGCTCATTTTTCGTCATATGGCGGTTACTCCGGGGTTATTGGATTGGGTTTGGCAGGCCGTGGGTGATGATGTGAAAACCGGGTGGGTGCGTGAAGCCGTATGGGACATTATTGCTGCCACCCGACCCGTACACATTGACCCGATCACACCCTCAGTCCTGACCGAAACCGGTATCGACGCTGACGCTCGCAGTGTGATTAGTTGCATTCTGATCAGCTATAACCGCATGAACCCGCTGAATTTGATCCTGACTGGTGCCATCCGGATGTTGATCTCGGGTGCTAGCCTGCCGAAAACGGCCCAAAGAGCTCCAAAACAGGTTTCATCGCCGCCACCTGCACCAACGCAATTACCGCCACCACCTAAGATTTCAGAACTTGAACCCGCATTGCAGGACGCCATTAGAAGGCTTTGTAAAACTCTTCCTGATGTCGGTGGCGAAGTCACTCCTACACTGTACCGCCATTTTGCAATATGGCCCCGGTTCATGATGGACGTTGCCCATCGATTGACAGTCCAACTGGATGAACTTGACCGGGCAACCCATGCCATGAACGTAGCTTGTGAACCTTTGATCCTTGAATTGGCACAACGGGCCAAGGCACGCTTGGTCGATCCACCGCCGACAACCGATCTTTCTGGGTTGATCACGGTGTTGGACGGCTTCGGATATGTCATCCCGCATCTTGTTGTCGTTGGCAGTGCCATCGACGCTGCTTTGCTGGAATAGCGAATACGAGAGTACTGTTCCCATATAAATTGTTTTTTGCTTATAGTTCGTTTCTGTTCGTTTGTGTTTATGTACAGAGTATCAGTATATTTTGATATTTGTTGCATATTATATCATTACCTGACGCTTTGAAGGCT
>Ga0114994_10002087_pt1 | contig 14484 bp, 11 predicted proteins | sample ArcticOcean_MG_C_9_FD_87043 | JGI IMG/M metagenome (GOLD analysis project Ga0114994, IMG submission 87043) | Marine microbial communities from western Arctic Ocean - ArcticOcean_MG_CB2_152 | ecosystem: Environmental > Aquatic > Marine > Oceanic | place: Arctic Ocean: Canada Basin | collected... | reverse complement strand
GCTTCCGGTCGCTCCTGAGCGACATCTACCGTTTGCATCAACCGCTGCTGCTCGTCTTTGCGGTCGCGGCGTCGATTCTCTCGTCGGCGGCGCTCGTCGTCCTCTGGCGGCGCGAGAGCGCGGTCCTGGACGGGGCGTGTCGCGTGGGAAGCGCCGTGGCGCTGTCGCTGCGCGACGACCTCGTCGCGCTGGCGCTCGTGCCCCCGCGCGTGGCGTACGGCTCCGCGCGGCTCGTGTTTAGCTACGCGAGGCTCGTCTTCAGTTATGCGGTGGCGTGGCTGGAATAGTTTGGCCTGCCGCTCGCGGCCGCGGCATATAAGTGTTCCTTTTTTGTATCGACCTGTCTACCTCACGAGAAGAATTACGAGAAGCCTCACGAGTGCGGTCGGCCCTGCTGCCCGTACGAGTGCCGGAGGCGCCGGTCCCGTAGGCGCCCCTGGTTCAATAGAGCACTAAACACAAGCTATCTTAATCAGTCGAACGTGGTCTTCGTCCCCGCGAATTTGGTTGCGGCTTCGGCCTCCTTGCGGGCCCGTGCGGCGGCCCACGAGTCGTGGTGGGCCGCTGCGTCGGCCGACTCGTTCCGGACGGGGAACGCGGCCGCCCGCAGCTGCGTCGCGGCCGGCCCGGGCTTCGGCGCGGCCACCCGCGCCCGCGGCGCGTTCGTGATCTCCTCGCCGCGCGCGACCGCCTTCAAGCCGCCGCGCATCAGGGCGTTTGCGGCCTTGCCGTCACCCTGGGAGGCGGCCTCCCGCAGCTCCCGCCGCCGCCGCGAGCCCACGCGGTTCTTGGGCCGCACGATGCCCAGCGCCTCGGGGTCGTCCTCGTCGTCCGCCTCGACCGGCTGCTCGACGACCTCCGTGCCGTCGAGCGCGTCGACAAAAATCGCCGCACAATGGTCCTGCCGCGGTTTACTTACCTTCTTGTCCCGCTTCGCTTGTGCTTTCGCCTCGGCAGCAGCCTCCCGCCGTAGAATCGGATCCGACCGCAATAACGCCGCGCGCCGGTGCCTCGTGGACGCCGCGTCGACGTCGCGCGCCACGGCCTGCACGGCGGCGTGCTTCAGGACCCGGAGCGACGAGGGGTGCTTCTCCACGGCGTCCATGACGCCCTCGTGCGCCCTTCCGATATTCGCGACGCCGCACCTTCTCAAGCACAAGGCGACGACGGCGTCAATGTCCACGGCCTTGCACTCGTCGACCTGCTTGGCCGCTTCACAATCGTCCTTGTCATTGCTCCGCGCGTCCTTGAGGCGCCTTACCGCCTTCTGCACCTCGAAGGCCTTGGCCTTTTTGGCCGCTCGATGTAATACTTTCGCGGACTCGTGCTTTAGTTTGTCCTCGTCACTGAACTCGCGCTTGCGCTTTTTTGCCATAGCAACCCTGCTAGTCTGTGTGCTGCAGCTTTACGTCGTGAGCCGCACTTGTTCGACAACTACGCGAAGTTCAACAGCGGACGATGCAATTGGCGACTGCTGTGGTCCGTTGGTTTGCCTGGCGTCAAGCAGCGGCGTATTTTGCCTCTACTCGCTTGTCGATCCCGCACAAAAACCCGTCAACGGGCGGGAGCTCAGCCTCAGCTGCAGCCTCAGATCAGGCTGCTCGCAGCTCGCGTAGCTGCGGTTGTTGACGATCTGATCGCTGCATTGCACCAACGTAGCCGTCCGCATAGTTTCACGGCAAGATGGGTAAAAACAAGAAAAAGAGCAAATCCAAAAAAGCAGCAAAGCAGCAGCCGCCACCGGCATCGCCGGCGCTCGCCCCCGCGGAGGTCGCACTGATCAAAGAACTAGAAGGCGGCACGGGCGGCACGCTCAGCGACCGCCTCAACCCCGACCACTCCGCGTACGACTCTGGATTGAAAGCGCGCTGGAAGGGCCTGAGCAAGAAGACGCGGCAACAAATCGTCGCCGCGGACGCGCAACGCAACCAATCGATCCGAGACGAGGGCGCGCGGAACGCCGCGCTCCTCCCGTTCACGGCGACCGAGGACGACCACTGCGAGAGCCCGCCCGAGGCCTACGCGGACCTGGCGGCCACGTTGGACGTCGTGGCCACGGCCCTGGGCCGGACGCGGGCCTCCCTGCGCATCTACGACCCTTACTACTGCTCCGGGGCCGTCGCGCGGCACCTGCGGGCCCTGGGCTTCGCGACCATTCACAACGAGCGCGAGGACTTCTACGAGGTGCTTCGGTCAAAAAGCGTGCCGCCCCACGACGTCGTGGTGACGAACCCGCCCTACTCCGCGGACCACGTGCGCCGGCTTTTCAACTTCTGCGTGGCAAACGCGAAGTCCTACTGCCTGCTCCTCCCAAACTACGTCTGCCAGCTGCCCGAGTATAATCTGGTCGCGCCGCAGTACTACGTCTGCCCGCGGAAGCGTTACAACTACTGGACGCCCAAGGCCTTCCGGGCCAGGGACAAGACGCAGGGCCACGTGTCCACGCTCGGCCACCGGACCTCGCCCTTCGCTTCCTTCTGGCACGTGTCCCTGGCGCCGGCGCGGCGCGAGCCCCTCGCGGAGGTGCGCGCCCTGCCACCGGCGCCCGGCCGGCCGCGGCCGCACTACTGTGCCTCGATACACGAGCTGCCCGCCGGCGCGCGGGCGTGACCAATGTGTAATCTGTGACTTATACCCCGAGCGCCTTCGCGCTCCGCTCCAGCTCGTGCTTCCGCGTGGAGATCTCCATCTCGACGCGCCGGACGTTTTCTCCCTTGAGCCCCATGGCCTTGGCCTCCTCTAGAAAAGCCGCCCGGTCGTCGATCTCGCGCGAGATCTGCTCGATCTTCTGCGTCGTCACGTCCTTCTCCGATGGTACGTTTTGTGCCACAAACTCGGGCTCGCCCCGCCGCTTGCGCCACTCCTTCTCCACGCGCGCCTCCTCGAGCGCCTGGGCGCGCAGGGTCGACGGCAGGGTCGTTTTGCCGTTGGTCATCTCGTCCGGCAGGGCCTTGCCGCCGCCGAACTGGGCGATCTCCTGCAGGCGCGCCTTCTCCGCGTCCGTCGAGCTGCCGTTGACGCGGGGCGGCCGGTACGCGTCGTTCCGCATGGACATGTCCTCGAGGATCTCGTCGATGGCTCGCGTGTTTCGCTTCTTGGACACGAACTGGATGGGGTGGTACTTCGGTCGCTCGTACTTCTTGCGCCAGGGCTCGACGGCACTGGCCCGCTCTCGCCGATTAGAGTTGGACCTAGCGTCCACGCCAAGCTTGGCGCCCCCGGGGATGAACTTGGGCGCCGGTTTCCGCGGCTTCGTCGTGAGCTTGGGGTAGGCGATGTTGGGGTGGCCGGCGCTGGAGCCGTAGAGTTTCTTGAGCATCCGCCCGGCCTCCGTGGACGTGTCGAAGGCCTGCCAGGCGTTGGCCATGGCTTTGGTTTATGGCGGGGCAGCCTCCGGGTCTCGAAGAGAGCTGCCGTCCACGAGCTACGCTGCAAGAGCGTGCGTGCGGGTGTCTTAGAGGCTAGCGCGGGTAAGAGCACGAAGCTTCGTCCGCCAGCAAACGGGTTGCTAAGCGAAACCCGTGCGTTATGCGCTACGGCTGGGTTTCGGGGGGGCTGCTTTCCCCACCTGTGATCACCCTTATCGGCAGGTATAGGCAAAGGCGACTGCGGCCACTAGACAGCCTTGGCTGGACAAAAGAGCCGGCATTACGAGCTTGTACGAGCTGCCGATAGCTGCCAGGCCAGAGGACTCTCGACCACATCGGTCGTCGAGGGGACCGCCTGAACGAGGAGCCGGTCTCGGCGAGGCCGCTACCCCGCCAGAGGCGCTCTGCTGGTGCCCAGCAAGGGAGCCGTCAGTGCTGCCCCCGCGACGCCCGCGCCCGAAGCACTCACACGATGCCGCCGCGCGCCTGGCTGCTGCCCGTCGCGCACGCCGTCGTCGCGCCCGCGAACTACGACCTCGACCTCCTCTCGTGCCGGGAAAAATGCGAAATGCTCATGGACTGCGACGTGCGGACCTGGGCGGAGACGGTGGACATTCGAAGGTGCCAGGGGGAGTGCCCCTACGACCCCGAGGAGAACATGATAGCCTTCACCCGGGAGGACTGCCGCACGATCTCCAAGCGCCTCGGGCTAGACATCCCGCGGGGGAGCGGCGAGGACGGCTGCGAGGGCGGCTGCCCCGTTCAACCGTTTGACCACGTCTACACGAACGACCTAAGGGCCATGCACGCGTCGGGCGAGCTCAACAACGTGTTCACGGACGCGCATTATCATGATCGGGACAAGACCATCCGGACTTGCTTCAAGGGCATGGACTGCTACGACGAACCGGATTTAAATTTTATTGTAGATCAGGAGTTCCAAGAAACCAAGGTCAAGATCGGCCAAGGAGAGGACTTCCGGAAGCAGCGGGAGGCGCGGGACGACCGCGTCTTGGACGTCGTGACGCCCTTGCTGGAGGAGATCGAGGTCATGACGGAACGGGATTTGCTGCTCGAGCGGGAGGACAAGATCAAGGAGATGCACGCGGAGAGCGAACGGCGCAACGAGGAGCGCGAGCATATTGAACAGTTAAAAGCGGAGGATGATGAGGAAGATAACCGGGAGCGGGCGCGGGTGCAGGCGATTGCAGAGAGGCAGCGCGCGGAGGAGGAGGCCGCCTTATTGCGCAAGGCGCGGGAGCAGGCGCTGCTGGACGCGGTCTTCCAGCCGGGCGACCGCGAGGCGCGTTTACTGGCCAAGGCCGCGGAACGCGCGGCCGAGGCCGCCGAGCGAGTGATCGATGGCTTGGAGGACGTCGCGGAGGCCACGCAAGCCAGGGCGGACGCCATCGCCCTCGGCGAAAGCATCGACGACGCGCTGGAGACGATCGTCGACGAGATCATTCCTCCGCTCACGCCGATCGACATCGTCGATGACCTTAGTGATGAGCTGCGCAACGCAACGGTGGACTCGGCGCCCATCGCCGCTATCCTTGATGATTTCATCGAGGAGCTGGACGGGATCTCGGCGCCCGTAGCCACCGGCGACCTGGACACGCCTGAGACGGTGCCCGGCGGCATGAAGCCGCCCCCACCACGCGCGCCCCCCGGCGGCAAAAAGCCCCCACCGCGAAAGAAGGGCAAGGCACCGCCGCGCGACACGCCTGGCGGCAAGAAGCCGCCCCCACCGCGACGCAAGGGCAAGGCACCGCCACCGCGGCGCGCTCGGCGCGACGACCCCACTGTGCGGAAGCTGTCGGCCGCGATCAAACCCGGACGGCGGCCCACGCGGCTCCTCGACAGGGAGGAGCCGGCGGAGAACGCCACGGAGGCACGGGAGGCGAAGCTCTCGCAGCCCATTCCGAAGGAGATCGTCAAGCACCCCGACGGGGCGTCCGTGCCGATCGACCCGGCGCCGGAGCGCGCGCGGCCAGCGCGATAATAATTGTGACATAAAATTAGCGATCTAGCCAGATTCGGGTAACCACTAGCAACACCCCCAGGCTGCCGCCGGACACTTGGAAATCTGCGCAAAAATGTGAGTAAAACCCGTGCAGTAAAACCCGTGCGCGATGAACCAATAGATCCTGAAGTCATATCACCAGCTCGCTTGCACTATAGCTATGCAGCGATGCGTGCGAGTTATCCTGCGATTGAGAACGAGGTAGCAGCGCATGCTGCAGGATGGGCCGCGCGCGCGCGCAAGCGGTCAAGGATCTCCAAGTTCTCCAGCGAGAGTGTACGGAGCGCGGCTTCGGGAAGGGCTACTGGGACAGGGACCGTCATGGTAGAAGCGCTTGTGAGGTGCTGCAGGCGTGCTGCGACCGAGGCGCCAGCTTCGATCGGGGCCTCCTCACACCGCTGAACGAGGCGGAGTGGGCCGTGCCCGAGGGCCTGCACTCCGCCGAGTTCAAGCGGTTCCTCGAGTTCTTATTTGCGAACAACAAGAAGTACGCGGAAAAGAGGCAGGGCGTCGGCGCCCGGCTGTTGCGCCTGGACCCAAAGAAGTTCGCGAAACGCTTGGAGAAGGCCAGGAACGAGGGTAAGCCGAAGCCGAAGGAGCCGGCGCGGTCGAGCATCCAGTTCCAGCTGAGTAGTAATAAGGATCTCGACGGCGGCGCGTTCGACTTTCTCCGCAGCTGGGTCGAGGCGGCGACTGAGCGAGTCAGGAGCCGCAACTCCTCGGCCGACGACGTGGAGTACGGAGCGATCGGCTCGCGGTTCCTGCGCTGGTGGGAGGATCGCAGGGTGGCTTTTGAGAACATCAACATCTTGATTACTCAATTGCACTTCGTGTTCTACTTCCCCGGAGGCTCGCTGTCGCTCCACCGCGACGCGCGCCTCCACGAGGAGTGCTCGCGCCGCGCGATCTTCCCGGCGCCGCCGCCGCCGCCGGCGCCGGGATCGAAGAAGCGGAAGCGGCGCGCCACGACTCGCCCTCGGTTGACGTTTTACGTGTCGCAGCCTAAGCCGCCGAAGACCAGGGGGGCGCCGACCTTCTACGACGGCCAGTTCAACAACAATGGCGCGCTCTGCCTGGGGAAGGTGGACGGCGCCATTTTGATGACGGGCAAGGGTGCCGGGGGCGTGGAGCTGATTCCCGCGGGCCACGTGGACATGAGCGGCGACTGGGCCAAAATTCCTCGAGAGGAGTGGCCCGCCGTCTTCATCTACCACGAGCCGTGGAACAAGAAGGCACCCTTCAAGGGGGCCCCCGCGGGAGCGGCCTCCTACGTCTTCTCGGGGTTCGAACGCTCGTAGACAATCACACGCAAGCCTAATTTGACCTTTTCTATCGCCTTGGTGCTCGTGTGGTCCTGGGCGCTCGGTCGCTATTTTTTAGCTATTTTTAGCTATTTTTCAAGGCGATTTGGCTCTCTGTATCGCCGAGTCTGTACGCTAAACACAACATCATGTGTGACGCGTGTGCGGCGGGCAAGCCGTCGTGGGACAAGGAGCACACGCGCATAAACAAGGAGTGCAAGTCCTTTGTCCCCAAAACCAAGGTGACAAATGTGGACTCGAGCGCGGAGGTGATGTCCGGCGCCGGCTTCGAGGTCGCTGGCTCAAGCCTCTTCGCACAAGCCAAGGAGGCGAGCGCGGGCAGGCGGCCCGTCAGGACGGAGTTCAACTGTCACGCGGAGGACGACGACGGCAACTCGTCGGCGGCGTCGGAGCGCGACGACCACCTCGCGGCCTTCGCCGTGGAGCCGGCGCTGGCGCCGGCGCAGGCGCCGGCCGCGCGGCCCAAGCGGCGGCGGGAGCTGGCGCAGGCGCCGGCGCAGGCCGCGCGGTCCAAGAAGCGGGCCAAGCGGCGCGCGGAGCCGGCGGCTGCCGAAGCGGAGCCGGCGGAGGAGCCACCCCTGGCGCTGCGGCGGGCCCGGCGCGAGCCGGCGGCGGTGTCCACGGGCTCGCGCTTAGAGGACGACGAGGACGCCTTCGTTTCGGTCGCCTTGCTCGATCCGGAGACGGTCGCGTCCCGGGGCGGCGCGGAGGCCGTCGAGGAGGAGGAGACGCCGTCGCCGACGGACTCGTCGCTCTCGGTGACGTCGTCGCGCCGGTCGTCGCGCGCGGGCGCCGGCAAGCTAGTTGAAACCAAGCTCGAGAAGCGCATGAAGGAGCCGCAAAAGTGGACGGGCGGCTTCGCGGAGTTCTGCCCGTGGGGTTGCGGCACCGACCTCGTCCTCGTGGCCACCATCGACCCGGGGACGGGTTGGGCGACCTTTGACCGAAGGGACGGCCCGACCCTGGTCAAGCACTGCCGCGCGTGCCCCAAAGTGTTGGACTTGGACGAGACGCTCGATGAGCTGCGCGCCCTCGGCGTTAACGTGGGGCGGGGTTCGAAGCGCGCCGGCGCCGGGTCCAAGCCGCGCCGGCCGAAGAACCACCACCTGCAGAAGAAGGACTGGACGGCGGACACGAAGAGGCATAAGAAGTCCAGTGCGAAGGACTACCGGTTCTCGAACGACTACAAGCGCGAGCGGACCCTCGGGCACCAGGACCGGATCGGGCTTGCTCACGGCAACGGGGTGTCTAGGACCATGTAAATTTAATTTACCTCGCTACGCTTTGACAGCGCGTCGACGCGCGACGGCAGACCCACCCGGCGCCGATGGGCCATGCCCGTCATTTCCTCCTGGTATTCCTCGAGCAGCGAGAGGGCCTGGAGGAGCTTCTCCTGGCAGCTCCGCGTCTCGGCGCGCAATTCGTCGTTGTCCGCGCCGAGCGCCGCGTTCCGCGCGTCCGCGGCGTTCGCCCGCTCGGTCTCGGCCTGGCGGCTGCGCCGGGCCTCCTCGAGGTCCCGGCGGATGGGTTCCGAGCGCGCCAGCGCCTCGCGCGCCGTGCTCAGTTCGCTCTCGGCCTCCTCGGTGCGCCGCTCCAGCTCGGCCTCCTTCGCGCGCCACCGCACCTGCGCGCTCTGGTGCGCCTTCTCCACCGCGAGCAGTTGCTGCACGAGCTTCGCGACCCTCCGCTTCTCGGCCGCCGACAGGTCAGCGAGCGTGCCCTGTCCGGGCGGCGCGGCGGCGGGCGGCGCCTCGGCGCGGGACGCCGCGACGATCTTCGCGAGGGCGGCCATCCTCTCCGTTCGCTTTGTTCGCTTTTAAGCTGCTGGCAGCAATGGAGGGGGGTGACGTCTTCAAAACTGCGTTGTCGCGAGTGCCTGGAGACCTCGTATCAGGCTCTGCGGATCTGGGTGAAGTTCCCTGGTTAGCTAGAGGGAGCTGTGAGTTTAAACATAGCCAGCCGTAGAGCACGGGTTTTCAAGACGCACGGGTTTTCGCTCATCTCCAAAAAACCATCGGAGCTGCCAACGCCTGGCAGTGCAACGCACCCAACGCCAACGCACCTAACACCAGCGACGCTGCGCCCTCAGCGAGCCACCGCTCCAAAACCATGCCGTTCGCAGCACCCACCGCAGCACAGCTCGCGCGCGAGGCCAGCACGGACGAGAAGAGCACGCAGTCGAACTGGCGCCAGGTGCACGCGACGCACGCCTCCATCGAGTGGCAGGTCGACTTCGGTGGCGAGGTCTTACGGGGCGCCGTGACCTATGATGTGACGAACAAAACCAACGCGTCCACTTTTGTAGTGGACACGCACGCGGGCCTGACTATTAAGCGCGCGTTCGTGGACGACATCGAGGCCGAGGTCTTGATGGGCAAACCTCACCAAATCTTCGGCACGAGCGCGACCGTACCGTTACCTTCCACGAGGAAGGGCGCTCAGCACAAGATTCGGTTCGAGTACGCCACCGCCCCACAGTGCTCCGCGGCGCAGTGGTTGGAACCGGCGCAGACCGCGGGCAAGAAGCGGCCCTACTTGTTTACGCAGTCCCAGGCGATCCACGCGAGAGCCCTCTTACCGTGCCAGGACGCGCCCGGGGCCAAGCTGTCCTGGGACGCTATCGTGGACGCGCCGCGCTGGTCGACCGCTTTGATGTCCGGGTTGCAGGCCGATTCTCTACCCTTCATCTCCAAGAAGTGCCAGCCACTCAAGGAGGGCTTTAAGCGGTGGCACTGGAAGCAGCCGGTGCCGACGTCGACCTACTTAATCGCGATTGTGGTCGCCGAACTGGAGTCGCGGGACATCTCCGCAAGGTGCCGCGTCTGGTCCGAGCCGTCTGTGGTAGATAAAGCTTTGCACGAGTTCGCGGAGACTGAACAATTCTTAAAGGCGGCCGAGGAGATCACGGGGCAGGATTATGTATGGAAGCGCTACGATCTGGTCTGTTTGGCGCCCTCCTTCCCCTACGGGGGCATGGAGAACCCGTGCTTGACGTTCGTGACGCCGACTTTATTAGCGGGCGACCGCTCATTGGCGGGGGTCGTCGCCCACGAGATCGCGCACAGCTGGACGGGCAACCTGGTGACGAACGCGACGTGGGAGCACTTCTGGCTCAACGAGGGCTGGACGCGGTGGCTCGAGAGGAAGATCAAAGCCAGGACGTCCGGGAAAGGGCAATTGCTGGAGGACTTCGATTTGGCCACGTCCCAGCGGAATCTAACGGGCGCCGTCAAGCACTTCACGGTGATCGGCCAGGGGGCCTTGACCGCGCTGGTGCCGCCCATCGAAGGCGTGGACCCAGACGACGCCTTTTCCCTCGTGCCGTACGAGAAGGGGAGTTCCCTGATCCACTTGTTAGAGCGAACGGTGGGTGAGGAGAAGTTTTCGAAATTCGTGATGAAGTACATCAAGGAGTTCCGCTTTAGTACCGTGACGACGGCGCAGTTCCGGGCGTTCGTTTTACAAGAGCTAGGACCGGTGGCTACAATCGACTGGTCGTGCTGGTTCCACGCACCGGGGGACGTGCCTCAAGCGTTGGCCCTGGACGAGACCCTGGGCGCCAGGGCCGTGGCCTTGGCCGCGAGCTGGCGCAAGGGCACGTCTTCGTTAAGATCGTTAGCGGGCTGGACCACGGACGAGAAGGTGGCCTTTTTAGATGCGCTCGGCGCCGGCGGCGACGACGGCCGGACGGAGAGCGCCGTGTCGCTGGCAGTGCTCGACGCCATCGACGACGCCTATTCTTTAACGAGCGACGCGAACGCCGAGATTCGGAGCCGGTGGTGCAAATTATTACTGAGCGCGGGCGCCGCGAGAAGTGTCGCTCTCGCGGTCGACTTCGTCACATGCCAGGGGCGCATGAAGTTCGTGCGGCCCCTGTACCGGGCCCTGCGCGACTCGCCGTCCGACGGCGCGGCCGCGGCGGCGCTGGCGACCTTCCTCAACCACGCCAGCTTCTACCACCCGATCTGCCGGAAGATGGTCGCGCACGACCTGGGCGTGGACCTCGCCGCGGCGCCGGGCCGCGACCTGCGCCGCTGGGCCCTCGTGGGCGCGGCGCTGCTATTCGTCGGCCTCGCGGCGCGCCGGCGGGGCTAAGGTTGGTATTCATCACTCTATCCGCGGCTAGTACAAGCTACATTAAACGGGAATAGGAAGACCACAGCGCCCTAGAAATTTGCATCGGCGCTATCGCTCGAGCCGCTTTCTCATCTTCGCCGAGGAGGCGCTCGCCCGCGGCGTCTCGCCGTCGTCGTCGGCCACGTCGGGGTCCGCGCCGCGCGCCACGAGCAGGTCGACGCATGCGCCGCGGTCGCAGATGACGGCGTAGGCCAGCGGCGTCAGGCCGTCGCCGTCGCGCAGGTCCACGGTCGCGTCCGCGGCGAGCAGCGCGCGGCAGCACTCCACCGACCCGCCGTCCGCCGCCCAGTGCAGCGCGGCCCGCCCGGCGGCGTCGCACGCGTCCACGGCCGCGCCGTTCTCCAGGGCGGCCCGGACGCCCGCGGCGTCGCCCGCCTCCGCGAGGCGCACGAGGGCCGGCGTCTCGGCGTCGTCGCCGGCGGGAGCCTCGGCGCACTGCATCGTCGAGACGCGCGCGCCGCCGAGGCTCTGGGCCGCCGCGGCCTCGGCGTCGTCGTCATCGTTGCTGGACAACGGCGCGCCGGCGAGCTCCGCCACGAGCGCCGCGTAGAGTCGCTGCGCGGCGTCGCGCGCGGTGCCCTTCCGTCCGTGCCAGGCGTCCCACTTCGCCCGGCCGGCGACGTCCCAGACGTACGGCCGGCCGGTCGCGACGTCGCCGCAGGTGCCCTGCTTGTAGAGGCCGTAGAGCTTCAATCGGTTGTCGGTCGACGGCGAGAGGCTCCGCGCTGCTTCGGCGGCGGTCTCGAAGGCATTTGCGGCGTCGGCGAGTGCTGCCATGTTTTCAGGCCCCGTAGAGTAGGGTTTTGTATCAGTGCTGCCACGGCCTTGTGGGCTTTTGTGAGCTCTCGTGTTGCGAAGGAATGCAAAGGGCGCGCGCACTGAGCTGTTATCAGTCGTTGCGTGGCCAAGCCTGTCGTTCAAAGCACGGCAGGCACAAAACCGCCGCAAATTGTTGTGAAAAAACCCGTCCCTTGGGTGAGCCGCTCTAGACTTCGCTCACTTCGCTCTAGAGACATCATTGTACTTAGTACGAAAGGGGCAACAAGAAGGGAATCACCGGAGCGCGACGATCAAAGCTCGGAAAGCTCGCGGCGCGACTCCGACGACGATTCTAACCGCGAAGGGGGCGCCAGTAGCAGTGAGCGCGCCAGTAGCGGCCGCACACACCACGAGCGGCACAAGTTTCTCCACCTTCAGTACGTTATGGGGTTCCATGGCGGTGCCCGCGGCGGTCGGCGTCGGCACCGGCACACGCGCAAGCCGGGCCGCCGCGGGACGCAGGGGCGTCGTGAGGGACCGAACGAGCGGCGGCGGTCTCCGGTGCGACATGGGAGCGACGGTCGGCGACGCCCTATGACCACCGAGCAGAGCGAGCAGTACCGCCAAAACCAATAAGAGCGGCCCGCGCCGCCGGCGCGGCGGCAGCACCTCCGCGGGCGAGAAATCGATGACCTCGACCGGCGCCGCGGGCACGAAGGCGACGCGCCGAGGCTTCACATGCACGGGCGTCAGGATGGCCACGCTCAGGGGCGTGGACGCAAATCCTACCGTCTTGCGCGCCCGTCCCCGCGCGCCGAGGGCCTTGGAGCGCCGCGTGAGCTTCGACGGCCGGTAGGACGGCAGGGGCCCGCCTCGCCCCCGCAGCGGGGCCGCGTGGTCCTCGTCCTCGGAGGTGGAGTAGGGCGAGAGGGTGCCGCAGCCCAGGCGCCCCAGCTCGTCCTCGCCCTCGCTCGTCGAATAGCCTGGCGAGATCTGCTTCGGGTCGTCGTAGGCCTCGATCTCCGTGGCGATTGCCGGCAGGAGCCGCGGATCCTCGTTTCGTTCCGTTTCGGACTCGTAGAAGGCGTCGTCGAGGGCCTCGGTCAGGACCGCGGCCGCGGCGGCGTCCTCGTACGCCAGCGCGAGCGCCGGGCGCGGCGCGGGCGCTGTTGGGGACGGCGTGGCGAGGAAGGCCAGCGCGCGCGTCTTCGGGCTTTTCGCGCCGCGGGCGCGCGGGCTGCGGACCTGGCTTCGCCCGCGCGGCGGGCTGGATTGGGTCGCGTGGCTGCTCTCGACGGGCTCGCCGCGGCGGCGGCGCGTCATCGTCCTTAGTCTGGGTCAGCGCGAAGGGCTCAAAAAGCAACAGCTCTGAGAGGTGCGGGCACCCAGCGGTGCGGGGCGCTGAGCGGGATGCTGCCACATTACCTCCCGGGATTCTCTCTATAGATGCTTGCGAGCTTTGGTCGCACCTTTCGATAGGTACGAAAACCCGGCTCCTCAGCCCGCAAAAAAACACGGCGCTTAATCGCGCCCATCATCTGGGCGACGTGACGCGGTCACGGCGAGGCCAAACAAGCACCCAACGAGCCGTCGATAAATTTGATCCGTGGCTCTTGAGCTCGTGAATCCCGAACCGTTGCAAAGGCGCACTGTGAGGCGAGAATATATCATGCTGTCGGCGGTGCACGCGGGCGTGCGGCGGACAAATAGAGTGCCGCCGCCTCGGACGACGAGCGGGCGCGTGGACAACGAAGGCACGCGGAACTCGCCCGACGGCGTCGACGGCGTCCCGTCGCACGACGCGCCCGCCTCGTCGGCCGCCGTCGAAGCCCTCGACGCGTCGCTCGAGGCGTGCCTCAAGAGCGCCGCGGCCCTCGGCGCGGCGCCGACCGGTGCCGGTGCGGCGGCCGCGCGGCTCGCGGCGAAGGCGGACCGCCTCGCCGCGGCCGTCGCGTTGCTCGGCGACGGGACGCCGAAGAGCGACGGCGACGCGTCCACCGACGAGGAGAAGGACGGCCCGCTCGCGGCGCCGGGCCCGTCGTACTGGGACCACGCGCGCGAGTGGCAGTCGAGCGTCAATTTGGGCGACTCCGCGCGCGCGCGAAATTCACCAAGAAGGCACGGGTCCTGGCGCGCGCTCTTCAACCGCCGCGTCCTGCTCGGCTTGGTGTCGGGCCACGAGGACCCCGACGACCCGAAGGCGACGGGCAAGATCTACCCCTGCATGCTCTCGCCGCAGAGCACGTTCCGGCTCGCCTGGGATTTATTCATCGCGGTCGTGCTCACGTACGTAGCCATCGTCGAGCCGCTCTCCCTCGGCTTCAGCGGATTCCGGCACATGACGCGGGCGGACGAGCCGCTCGGCGTCATCAACCGGATCGTGGACGTCGTGTTCCTTCGTGAACCTCCACGCCATCGAGCAGACGCGGTGACGGGGACGACATCGCGTCGATGGCGCAGGGTGCCTGAAATTTGATCACACAGGTTGGGCATCTACGACGAGCGCGGCGCGTGGGCCCAACCGAGCCGCGACCCGCGGAGTCCTGCGCCACGCCCGCGGACGCTCAAGGCGCTCGAGGCGCGCCGCGACGAGCTATTCCCCAGGACCTTTGAGTACGTATCCGAAGGCCCCCTGGGGCGCATAACGGAAACGCGGCCCCTCTTCGGCGACCTCGTCGACGCCGTTCAGTGGTACGCGGAGGACCCGGACCGCATTTGCGAAGGAGCCGCAATGCGGCGGCGGCCCTTCGCGCCCGGCACGCGCGCGCAGCGCCGGGCAACAAGCTCAACCGACAAGATGCACCTCCACTCGACAAGCTCGTCGCTCCGGTCGCGGTCGATGCGCTCGCGCTCGGTGTCGGTCTCACTCGAGACG
>Ga0114994_10002086_pt1 | contig 14485 bp, 20 predicted proteins | sample ArcticOcean_MG_C_9_FD_87043 | JGI IMG/M metagenome (GOLD analysis project Ga0114994, IMG submission 87043) | Marine microbial communities from western Arctic Ocean - ArcticOcean_MG_CB2_152 | ecosystem: Environmental > Aquatic > Marine > Oceanic | place: Arctic Ocean: Canada Basin | collected... | reverse complement strand
ATTTAATAGACATTTAAACATATTATTAATTATTTTTTTATTATGAAAGTTGGAATAATAAGAGATGCCATAAAGAATAATTGAGTATTCGTTTAATAGTTATATTTTTTTTCCATCAAGAAATTAACTATGTTAAAAAAAGAACATGTTTTAATGATATGTGTAGGAGTTTTACTTTTATCGTGTGTCTATTTATTATGGGATAACAAAAGACTTAACAAGAGATTAGCATTAAAAACACAAGAGGTGGTTGTAAATAAACAATCGGCTGTGCCAGAAGCAGAATATGAACAAGACGCAGAACCAGACGCGGAACAAGACGCAGAACAAGAAGCAGAACAAGAAGCAGAACAAGAACAAGAAGCAGAACAAGAAGTAGAACAAGACGGCGAAAATAATAATGGTATGGATTATTATGTAAATGAAAATATTCCAGATGATTTAAAAGAAGAATTAAATAATTTAAATTTAGAAGACGAAGAACCCAAAGAATTTAATGATGAGATTCTTGAATTCGATGAACTGGACGTCGGACTTGCGCCCCTTGAATCCATGAGTGCGCCCCTTGAATCCATGAGTGCGCCCCTTGAAACCATGAGTGAGGACATAACGAATCAAATAGGTGAATTTGTTGAAGAAATAATAATTGATATTAAACCAGAAAATGACGAACTCTTGGATTTGGAATTACAATTAGAAAAAAAAATAAGTGTTGCTTTAGGAAACGAGAAACATACCGAAGATAGTTTAAACGCAATGACTTTGAAACAATTAACTGATATATGTAGGGATAAAAAATTAAAGATAAAGGGAAAGAAATCTGAATTAGTTGAAAGAATATTAAGTATGTAATTTTTTTTTATTTGTTTATATTATTATGAGTAGTTGTTATAGAACAAGTAACAATAAATTTGCGAGTGCCCCAGCAAGAATGTCGGATGGAAGACATTTCACTGATTACAGACCGAATTGTTTCACAAATACCCGTCTTCAAGTAGAAAATGGCGTACCAAATAGTTATGAATATCGTATGTTTTTAACCAGAAATGCTGAAGATATCATGGAACTTAACAAACAACAATCTTTCTTACAAAATGGTTCAACCGAATGTAAGCAGCCATACAATCCAGGAACAATGGTACCTGAAGCAGATAAAGTTGTATGTAATGCCCAAACTTGCCAAGTCGTTCACAATTACGAAGGTGGTGTAGGAACTGGTCGTGATTATGGAGAATCGGTTGAATGTTTAGCCTCATTAAATGCTCCACCGATGGAATTGAAACCAAATCAATGTAAGCCACAATCGCATTTGGATGAACATACTGATAAAGTATACGATGAACAAGTCGATAATACAAATAATTATGCTGGTGCTGAAGAACGTTTAGGAAATAATACATACCAACCGGTTGATTATTCGAATGATTTGAGTCTTATTGAACAAGAAGAAGAAGAACAGAAATCATAAAAAAAAATATTATTATAATATAAATGTATTTTGAATGGAAAACCAAGCAATTTGACGAAGAAAAATGTCAAGGTATAATTGTAAATAAAAATAATGGAAAATTAAAAATTATGGGTGAATTTAAAAATACTGTAGGAAATGGCGCTCAGGTTATGTATTGGGCGGCCAATCCTTATAACACACGTTATAGTTACCATGGTAGTGGACTTGCTTATAGTAGTCCCGAACAAGCGTATGATAAAAGCGTAAATGTAGGTATCGTAGGTTGTTCAGGAAAAAACTTTGATTTCACAATTAAAATTCCCGCTTCTTATTATGTATTACACGGTGTCCAACTTATTCCCCCACATATTCATATGAAAATAATAGAGAATGGCGAACCGACTGATTATTTCACAATTAAATTGGGAGAACCATTAAGACATAGATTACTTCATTTTCCAAAAGAAAGAACATCGTGTGAATTCTATAATAATAGAGATTCATTACCTTTTAGAAGTCAGGAACAAATACTTCGTGATAGTGCTTTGAATGTAGCCCAAAAACAATGTACATTTTGGGGATTAAAACCCGCACAATAATCAATTATTTATTTATTTATTTATTTAGCTATGACTTAAATATTCATAACTATTTTTTACAAATTCTATAGAGTGTGATAAGTAGTCTCTAAAACTATCAGATATAGATTTTTCAGTATGATCACTATTAGGGAGTGTAATATTTTTATTTACAACAACATAAGTATTTTTAATATTTATGGGTAATGAAACTGTTTTACTAAGTTCTTGTAAATTGGGTTCTATTTCGACATCGTTTTCATCACAACTCATATAGTTCACATCTTCAGTATCATCATCGTCATTCATATCTAGTTCAAAACTATCTTCTAATTTATTTTTTTTTTTAATGTTTTTTTAAATGAAGGAATTAAATTGACTTTCATTTGAAGTTATATTATTTTTCATAAATGAGAAATTAGATATTGAAATTTCCATTAAATTATTTTGGTGTTCTAGGAGTTCGTCGTTTGTAAACCATAGATGATTAAAAAATGCGTCCCAACTTATACGCTCTTTAGGGTCTTTAACTAACATAGACTTAATTAAATCTGTACAATCATCCGATATTTTATAGATACACGTATAATCTACCGATTTAGTATTTATTTCTTTATTAAGTAATATCATACTTTTAGAGAAATATGGTAATTTAGCGTAGAGCATTTGATATAAAATAACGCCCAGAGACCATAAATCCGATTGAATTGAATAATTTTCCCGTTTCATAATTTCAGGTGCCATATATAAAGGAGAACCACACATAGTTTCCATCATTTCATTATTTTGAAAATGTTTTGCTAATCCGAAATCTGTAATAATTAAATTGAAATTGTCATCTAATAGGATATTTTGCGGTTTAAGATCTCTATGTATGATATTTTTACTAAATAAATATTGAATACCGTCTCGTAATTGAAACATATATTTTTTAGCAAATTTTTCTTTTAAGGACCGGTTATTAAGAAATTTAGATAAATCACCATTTTTATAATAGTCTAGGGCTAAATACATATTATGGGAATTTTTATCAATAATTATATCGTGTAGTTTAATGATATTTTTATGGTCTAATTTTCTCAAAAGCGAAAATTCTCTTTTATATGTTTCTCGATTGCTATTTTTATATTTATATATATCTATTTTTTTAATAGCATATATTTTTTCCGAATTTTTTTTTGTTGCTTTATGGATTGAAGAGAAGGCTCCGACACCTATTTTTTTTGGAAATACCGTATAGTCTTTTACGTTATATGATTCCATACTAAAATATATATATAAATTAAAATTGAATATATTTTTTTAAAGTAATGTTTTAAAAAAATACTTAAAGTTTTATAAAGAAAACACATCATTAACATGTCGACTATTCAAGAAAGTATTAACGATCAATTCACAAGCATTTACGGGACCCTAGGTGATGTCACTAAACAAACCAGAACACTTAGTGATACTATGAAAACACTTCAGCGTACTCTTAAGACCGCCTCAAAGCAAGTCCGCGCTTCACAAAAGAAAAACCAAGAAAAAATGGCCTTGAGCAAGGACCTCGAAAAATTCCTTAGTTTGGAACACGGAACTAAACTTACTAAGGCTGAAGTAATGAAATCGGTTTCAGGATACATTAAAGACCACAAACTTCAACTCCAAGATAACAAGCGTAAATTTTCACCAGATACCAAGATGACTAAGGTTTTCTCGATGAAGAAAGGTAGTGAATTTACATTTGTAGAAATCAACAAGCATGTTTCTGGACACCTTTCAAAGGTAGCACCGACCACGACCACGGCATAAATCTTACAATTTCAATTTAAATTTATTGGAAGTTTCCAAAATCTTATTATGGTAATTTAATTCTTTATTTATGAGTAAATTTATTTGTTTTATTTTTTGTAATTCGATATCGATATCGATATCGATATCTCCTCTATAGTTGTTTATTTCATTCTTATTTGTTGTATATGTTTCGAGTTCGATTTCTTTATTTTTAAAAAAAAGTCTATAGAATGAATCATTCATAGATTTTAATACATTTTGGCATGTATTATAAATAGTTTGTATGTTGGTTTGTTGTACTAAAGTCTTATCAATTATTTCGCGTTGATAGTAAAGTTCTTTTAAGGTTTCTGAAGCAATATTAATTGTTTCGTCCATATAATTAAAAAAATAATTAAAAAATAATTAAAAAATAATTAAAAAAATCTATGATTTACTTATTTCTTCGAGTTTTTACGAGTCATTTTCTTGGCAGTTGTTTTTCTCATTCTACCAGAGGATTTCTTTTTTCCTTTTTTACAGTCACGAGCAACATCTTCGGGAGACATTGATTTTGCTTCAGTTTTGTATTCGATTCTGCGTTGGGCATCACCTTCACCAATAAGAATGGGTTCTGCTAATTTAACACGGATTAATTTATAGGTGTATTGTTTTTTATCACTACCTTGTGTGGTTTCTTGGATTGTTAAATAGAAAGCACATCGTCCCTTGATATTTTTAACACGGCATAATTGACTGAATGCTTTACGAGCCGCTGGCATAGGTGAACCGGTTTTGTCGGATTTGTAACGAGCATCAACATTGAATTTGGTGGAACATCCATCGCGGTTTAAAGCTTCAACAACTTTAAAGGTTCTTCGGCTATCATCGGCAGACTTTTTAGAAGAAAAAAACATTATAATATAAAAGCAGAAAAAAAATATGAATGTATTAATATTAATATAAATATTAATACTTAATTTGCGTGTTCGATATTATCCCATTCGGTAGCCCATTTAACTTCTTCTAGTTTATTTTTATAATTATTATTTTCTTCTAACAATAGCTTATTTTGTTCTTCTTGTTCTTTTAATTTATGTTCGAGTTCTTCAATACGGTCATTGAGATTATTTTTTAAAAGCAATTTTCTTCGTTTGGCATTATGTAGTTTTTTTTGTAATAGTTCGTATTCGTTTTCCATTATAACTTTTAATATATTTTTTTTTAAATAATTATTTATGAATAATTTAAAATTGAATCTTTATTTTGTCTATTTTAAAAATAATTAACATCCACCTTCGGTTATTAACACCATGTACACGCTTAATATTGACTATAACGATTTTACATTTGATTGTGTCCTTTATTATGGCGCACTTTTATCGGAAAATGAAAGTATATTTGGTTTGAAAACATCTATAGATATTAAACAAAAATCTAAGAAAAATAGAATCAAAGACACTAAAAAAAATGGAAATGATTTTCGCTTGTATTTTAATACATTAACCTATGGTTCCTATAAAATACCTTTTGAAACCCACGAAATTAATATTACGGTTCTAGAACCTACCGATAAACCAATATATGATGGTACTTACCATAATTATATGGATATATGTCTCGAAGGAAATAATAAGGAATTACTTACTCGTTTTATTGAAAAATCGGTTAAGTATTATAATGAAAATATTAGACAAAGGGGTAGAGACACGGATGAAATTAGTATCTATATATGGGATGAATATTGGGATATTTTACACAAACAAAAGAAACGGTCTTTGAATACTCTTTATTTCGAAGACACTTTCCTTAAAAAAGTTACTATGAAATTCGAATCATTCCTTAAAAAAGAAACCGAAGATAAATATTCCAAATTAGGTATTCCATATAAAATGAATGTGTTGTTTGAGGGTTATCCTGGAACCGGTAAAACCAGTCTTATTTATGGTTTGGCTTCACATTTTGATATGAATATTGCCATCTTACATTTTGATAAAGAAATAAGTGATACTGTATTTCTTAGAGCTTTAAAGCGACTTCCGGAAAATACAGTATTAATTTTGGAAGATATTGATGTATTGTTCAAAGAACGTAAAGAAAATGATAATAATAAAAGTCTATTGACATTTAGTGGATTAATTAATTGCTTGGATGGTATTGCGACACCATATAAACTTATTACATTAATGACGACCAATTATAAATGTAATCTCGATAAAGCATTACTAAGACCGGGTCGTATTGATTATAGTTTGAATTTCAAATACGCAACTAAACATCAAATACAAAAAATGTTTAATGCGTTTTATCCACAATTTGAAGATAAGTTTCAAGATTTTTACAAGAAAATAAAGATGTTTAATATTACAACTGCTACACTCCAACAATACTTGTTTGGATATATGGATGAAGATAGTTATGAAATTTTAAATGAAAATATACATGAATTAGAAGAAATGTCAAAAATACATAAATATGATGATATGAATCTTAATATTTATAGTTAAAAATCGTTCTCAGTAAGATCTCTAAACTCTTCATATAGTCCAGTTTGAAGATAACCATCATCATCCCCCAAATCGTATGTTGGTTCTGTGTTATTCCCCAAATCGTATGTTGGTTCTGTGTTATCCCCCAAATCGTAATGGATTTGTTTTGGTGATATATATTCAGTCGGAACATATATTTCATTTTGAATACATTTATTACTATTTGTATCTATGGTTGAAATCATTTTAGGTTGTTCATAAAGATTTTCATTTTTTTTTCTTAGAAAAATAAATACAACTATCAATACTACCACTAATGCCGAACACCCTGTAATTATTCCCACTGATTTTTTATTGTTATTATCGGTTTGTTCCTGAGATGCGGAACCGTCTTTTTTAATAAAGGTACTAGGTGATAAGCTAACACATCCAGCACATAAATATGGACACAGTGCTTTAATGAGTGGAGTAGAACACTCACTATAGTTGGTATCCACCCGACATAATAAACTATTATCATATTTTTGACAAGGGTCTGTGCTTGGACCATTTGAAGGCATGTCAGTCGGCATATTACTGGGAAGGTCACTCGGCATATTACTGGGAATATTACTGGGAATATTACTCGGCAAGTGAGTCGGCATATTACTGGGAATATTACTGGGAATATTACTCGGCAAGTGAGTCGGCATATTACTGGGAATATTACTGGGAATATTACTGGGAATATTACTCGGCAAGTGAGTCGGCATATTACTGGGAATATTACTGGGAATATTACTCGGCAAGTCACTCGGCATATTACTCGGAACATACGATATTAAATGTGTAGGGCTAGTTGTAGGACTAAATGAATCCGTTTTTCTATAAACATCACAACGGAAAATGCCACAAGGACAGTTATTTAAAAAATGATTAGTACCACATTCCCCATCACCTTCACATAATTCGCCAATTTCTACTTTATTACAATTAGGTAAAAAGAATGGATTACTAGGTGAAAATGTATTCGGTGGACAATCGGACGAATGAATTGGTAGTAATATACCACAATCGGTTGCGTAAACACTATTAATAAATAAAAGAATTAGTGAAAGCATATTTTTAATTTTTTATTATAAAGAAGAAGCGACATACTTTTAAATATTATTGATTTCTTACAATAACCATATTATTTGGGTTTAAATACAACTTAACGTATTCTAATAAATCTTTTCTAGAAACATTCAAACATTGTTTTAAAAAATCTTCGTACGATACTATTTCAACATTCTCTAAAATAAATTTAGAATAATAGTCACTTAAACTATTACTATACTCACAGTTTTTATTTTCTAATAACATTAATTCCAGTTGTGATTTAGTTTTTTTTAATTCATGGTTCGATATTGTAAAATTATCAATGAATTCACGAAATTTCTTAATAAATAAGTTTATCTGTGATTTACTTTTTAATATTGTGTATATGGTTATATCTTTTACATTAACGGTGGTTGATAAACTAATAGAATAAATTAAGCCTAGTTTGTTACGGAATTCTCTATATAATTTGCTACTTAAATTATTAGATAACAACAATTCTAAAACAAAACCAATTTTATGTTTAAAACTAACAAAATCGTAATCGGTCTTGAAATATAATATAATGGGTATGGATGGTTGGTCTTTTTTAGGAGTAACCTTAATAATATTTGTTTTCGGTTCAGTCATTGTAAAACATAAATTTCTTAATTTTGGATAACCTACTTTAAAATTTTTATTACTTTGTATAATTTTAGTATTTATATCTCCAATGAATAGAAAACATATATTTTCTGGTTTATAAACTTTATTAAAAAAATCGGTAAGTTTCTTCTTAGTTGTATTTTTCGTCGAGTTAACAGAATATTTATAATCATACAAATATTCCAAAGAAGTATTAGGATATAATGTAGAATGTAATTGTTTATTATGTATTACATATGTGTGTTCGTGACTTCTTTTACTTTCAATAATGACGGATTCCAATTCATTCGAAAATATGTCATCATTTATTTGAAAATTTTTGAGTGTATTTGATAATATATTTATTAGGTATTGTGTATATTTTTTTTGAAAGGTAAACCTATAAACGGTTGATATGTCAGTTGTACGACCACGATATTTGATACCATAAGCATCAAATTCTTCTTGAATTTTTTTATAGTTTTGGTTTGTTTTTGTTGTAAAATATAGGAACAAATGTTCTAATATATGCGAATATTCTATATTTTCTTTTTTTTCATGGAGAAAACCATGGTTTACTATTAAATATAAATATGTCACATTTTTAATACTTTTTATAGGATATAATTGATAGTTCATTAGAATAATCCGTTATTTTTTTTTACATAAAAACTATTACTAGTTTTACTATTAACTTGATTACTAGTTTTACTATTAACTTGATTACTAGTTTTACTATTAACTATTTCCAATACTTCATAATTATTTTTACCCATTGCTTTTGATATTCCGACATCTGTCCTCCATATTTTATTGGAACATTTGGAATTAATTTCCGATTGTGGTGTATGACCTACAATAACGTGACCTATCTTTTGAAAATTATAACATTTTACATTTTCTTTCCCCATTGACCGATCCCAAAGTAGGCTATCTTTGTCTTTAAAGAATTTCACCACGTGTGTGTCATTTTCGTCTATTTTTTTAAATAAGAATTCTCTTAACGTTTCATTAATATTTTTTATGTTACTATCATTAGTTTCTATATATTTTAATAATTCCGGTGATAATCCTCCATGAACAAATATAATGTCTTTTATTTTTAATATAGCAACACGACTACAAGCCAATTTTTTAGCATACGTGCCACCAGGTTTAAACAAATTAAGACGACCTGCTTCACCCCCAGTGGAAGCTAGGTCTTTATTTGATACATACCTGAAATCGCCAGTGAAATTCATAAATTCATGATTACCGATTAAACAAAATACATTTCCACCATACATCTTTGCTTGTATGTCGAGATCCTCTAGGAAATCTAATACTTTAAGTTCACCGTGTGCGTCTTCATTATTTCGTCCCTTTCCATCTAATTGGTCTCCCATCTGAACAACGTATGTATCCTTGGCAATCCATTTATTGTTTCGGTCTATGATTTCAAAATCAATAAATAATTGTTTCATAGTATCATAATCAGCATGTATATCACCTATTACCAATATTCGTTTATAATTTTCAATAATATCAATTGGATTTGTTTTACAATTCATAAAATAAGTTTAGAAGTTATTTTTTTTTTATTATTAAAATATTAATTTGGAATGTTTTTCTATTTAGTAAAAAATAATTATTTACAGTTTATTACTTTACCAAACGACGATAGAGAGAGAGAACGAAATATACATATATTGGTTTATGGGTGTCTATGTTATATAATTTCACATTTTATCTTTGTGAACCTAATTAACCGTTTGAGTTTATACTTTTGGCTAATATTAACACTCGATTGTTTGACTATGTATTTACTTTTTAATCAACAGAAAAATGATAAAATAGAAATAAATGATGATTTTAAAGTGAAAAATTATGATAGCGATGTAGAAGTGGATGATTTAATAAACGAACTAATTAACGATCAATGAAAATGTTTTTCAACTAAACATATAGCACCTTTTAAGGATAGTTCAATAGTATTTTCAATATTAATTTTCTGTGTTTTCAACATACATACCGGAACCATTTTGGTATAATTAGGTGCTTTATAAGTATCTATATTTAATTTTATGTTATTTTTGTTATAGATACATTTACTTGTATCTGAAATTTTAGTATCATAGTAATAATCGTATAATAAGAGTGGCGACTTATTAGGGTCTGTAATAGACACCCGTTTTAAAGAAATATATAATGTATAATCGATATATGTATTTGGTTGGCATAATATGATAGGTTTGATTAGTTTTTTTTTAATCATAGTTATAAAAATATATTCTTAATATATTAAAATGATACAAATATTAGTTTTAACATTAGTTTTATTAACGTTTTTATATTTTTTATTTAAAAAAGAAAGTTTTCAAACAAATGTAATCGATGAAAATACACCTGAAGAACAAGAAGAACAAGAAGAAGAAGAACAAGAAGAAGAAGAACAAGAAGAAGTCGATGAAATAGCAATTGCTATTAAGAGTGAATTAGATGAAATTAATAATAATATACAACCAATTTTGAATTACAAAAAATCATACGAAAATTATAATCCGGAGTTTGAACACTATGGAAATATTGACTTCGAAGAAAGCCCTAAAACTATGTATAATAAAAATGAAGAATATCCTATAGAACCACCTATTAAATTTAAACCATTCCCAGCAAGAAAAAATGAACATACATGGGATTATACAGGTGTTCATAAAATAGAAGAGCAGGGCGATTGCTATCGTGGTATTGATTCAGCATTCACTGTAAGAAACCCCAAAATGTTTGAACATCCAGTTACCTTTCAGCTCTAAGATTCTTCGTTTTTTTTATATAAATCAGAAGCATTCACTTGTTTGCTAACTTTTTTTGTTTTTAATGTTTTTACTATTAATATTGAACCGACTATTAATGAAACAATCATATAAATATAAGGATTATTGATAGTAAATAATAGTTTAATAGAATTAACTATGTTGCCTTTTTTCAATTGTTTGAACGGAACAATAAACCCTTCAATAGGTAATTTGTAATGATCACTATTAAGTGATTGACAATTAAATATTAAGCATATCATTAAATAGTATAATGATAAACCGATTATTATAGAAGTAAATAATAGTAGTAGTACTAAAATATGTGTGCTTAAATCCATCGTATATTATTTATAAATATATAAAAATTGAGAATTAAAGGAAATATTATACTATATATATTATTTAGCATTTAGCATTATGAAGAAAACAAATTTGCTACCGATTATTGACGATTTCTTTGATAATAATGAAATACTTGTCGAAGACAAAGACGACATTGTAGAATGTATTTCAATTATTGCCGATGAGTGTAAAATTAAATATACTAAAGAAGAATTAATAATTTTAGTTGAAAAGAAAATTAAAATTATTCCTCCAATATATAATGCGAGTGACCTCAAAGCCCTCGAACATCAAATAACCGAATTGAAAAAAACTAAACAACCCGAACAAAGAACCGAAGAATGGTATGAATTCCGCCGTAACCGTTTAACAGCGAGTGATTTGGCAACCGCAATGGGGTCAAATGTTTATGCGAGCCGTAATAAACTCATCGCTAGTAAATGTGGATATCGCGAAGACTTTAAACCAGGAGCCGCTATTTTACATGGGGTAAAATTTGAAGCTATGGCGACATTGTTTTATGAAAAACTCAATAATATAGTAATTTATGAATATGGGTGTGTACCGCATCCAACAATAGACTATTTTGCGGCGTCACCAGATGGTATTGTTGATCCAAGTAGTGTAAATAAGAAATACATAGGACGTATGCTGGAAATCAAATGTCCGAAATCTCGCGAGCTTAATGGATTAGTTCCAGAATACTATGAACTTCAAATTCAAGGACAATTGGAAGTCTGTAATTTAGAATATTGTGATTATCTTGAATGTGAAATTAAGGAATGTGACCCAGAAGTATTTTATAATCTTCCAGACGATACATTTAAAGGTCTTATACTAGAAATATATGATAATACCATTAAGAATCGCAAATATATATATAGAACGGAAATACTTGATGAAGCATCTATTAAAGAATGGGCTGGAGATGAATTAAATCGTATTTTAGAAGATGACAATTTAGAATATATTGGTCTTACGTATTGGTATTTTCACAATTATGATGTCATACTTGTAAAACGAGACCAAGAACGTTTTAAAGAAATTAAAAAGAAAATAGATACATTTTGGGAAGATGTGTTGAAACATCGTGAAATCGGGTATGAAACATTAGTAAAGAAAAAATATAAAGCTCCTAGTATTCCTGTTGTAAAACATAGTTTCATTGAAAGCGATTAATAAATTTTATTTTATTTTATTTTATTTCATTTTATTTTTTTTTTTGTTGAATTCATTAAATGTAAACAAACTATCGTTAATTGAGGACACCAGAAAAGGCAATCATTCTAAATATCAAATTGGAATAAAATAATAACAATTGTAAAAAAAAAGAGTGTCAATAACATCTAATATTAAAATACCTTTATTCCTGGATGATATAATTACCGAAATCATAGTTGTGTTTTAAGATATATCTATTTCATCGCCTTGGCACGCGCCTTAGCGGCGGCAGCGGCCTTAGCCTTGCGTTCCTGTTGAGTTTTCACAATCTCGGCAAAGCGTTTATCACGCGCTATCTTACGTATATCATTATTCTTAGACGCTTTGCGTGTTTTTTTAATACATACCCGACATTTATTATGATATCTCGTAATTCCTTTGCTAATTGCTTCACGATGTTTTTTAGTCAATGTTCTAGTTTTAATTGCCATATACTATATTAAGAACATTTATTCTGGTAGCCATTGAAACCATAGTAAAAGAAAAAATATAAAGCTCCTAAGTATTCATGTTGTGAAACATAGTTTCATTGAAAGCGATTAATAAATTATATTCCATAAATTAAGTGGATTTTCAATTAATATTTTTTTTGTTTCAGGGTCTTGTTTTGCCAAAATGTTAACCATTTTATTAAACAATTCCTTCAATGCCATTGTATCATCATGTGCTCGGTGAGTTCCCGGACTTATCATTAAATCATTACATAAATTTTTCAATGAATGACTACGTCTCTTCGGAAAAACCAATTTACTCATAAGAATAGTATCAAAATACTTCCAAGTATGAATGACACTTTGTAGTTTTTCACTAAGTGACGCAAGTCTTTTTAGAAAGAAACGGTCGAAACCGTCGCCGTTATGTGCCACAAACATAAGATTCGGCTCTCCTAGGAATTCTTCTAGAACTTTCATATGGTCTTTCAATGGAGCTTCTTGTTGTAGCATTTCATTGGTTATATTTGTTATTTTGGTAATAATTGGCGATATGGAAGTTTCTGGATTTACCAGATTACTAAGTGTTTCATTTGTATTACTTTTATTGAAACTATATTCAATAATTTTATCGTGAAATGGGTTCAATCCCGTAGTTTCAAAATCGTAGAAGACAAGTTTATAAGCCATTGTAGTAGTAATTGTATATAGTAATAATAATAATATTTTATAATTGAGTTTTTCAATTTTTTATAATTGAGATAAATGATTGAGATTATATTAAATATAAAAAATTTGAAAAAAAATGTTTTTAAAATGTATTAAATATATGACCATTAAAATAGACACAATGATGGAAGTTTTTTATGTTTTCAAGAGAAATAATGATAAAGAAGAGGTATCTTTTGATAAAATCATCAATCGTATTAAAAATCTTTCAGAAGGTTTAAATATTAATCCGTCGCTCATTGCTCAGAAGATTATTAAAGAAATTTACGATGGTATTAAAACTAGTGAAATGGATGAATTAGCGGCTCAATTATGTGCTTCATTAAGTACCGAACATCCTCATTATTTAGAACTGGCCTCTCGCATTGAACTTTCGAATTTACATAAAAATACATCGCCATCATTTTCTGAAACTATAGGAATTCTTTATAATAATAAAGATATTCACGATAAACAATGTCCATTGGTGTCTCCTGAAATATATGAAATAGTCAATAGAAATAAAACAAAACTTAATTCATATATTAATTATTCTCGTGATGGGTTTATTGATTATTTTGGTCTCAAAACACTTGAACGAGCATACTTAATGAAAGTGGGTGGAAAGATCATAGAACGACCCCAACACCTTTTCTTGCGAGTTTCTTTGGGAATTCATGCTAATGATATCAAAGAAGCCCTAAAAACCTATGATTATATGTCTGAGAAATACTTTATTCACGCCACACCAACCCTATTTAATGCTGGAACACTTCGTCCTCAATTATCTTCGTGTTTCTTACTTTGTATGAAACAAGATAGTATAGAGGGTATTTATTCCACCTTGAAAGATTGCGCCATGATTTCTAAATGGGCTGGTGGTATAGGTCTCAATATTCATAATGTTCGTGCAAGTCGGTCATTGATTCGTGGCACAAATGGTATTAGTAATGGACTCGTTCCTATGCTTCGCGTGTTTAACAATACGGCTCGGTATGTTGACCAATGTGTT
>Ga0114994_10002083_pt1 | contig 14505 bp, 12 predicted proteins | sample ArcticOcean_MG_C_9_FD_87043 | JGI IMG/M metagenome (GOLD analysis project Ga0114994, IMG submission 87043) | Marine microbial communities from western Arctic Ocean - ArcticOcean_MG_CB2_152 | ecosystem: Environmental > Aquatic > Marine > Oceanic | place: Arctic Ocean: Canada Basin | collected... | reverse complement strand
GTATTAGGATTGGGAAGTATATTCAATCTATCAGGAGTTTTGCATTATTTTGCATTAGCGGTAGCAATATTGTTGATTATCCTTGGTGCATTTATGCTAACAGGCGGAACTGCCCATTTACTTGGTTTCGTTCAAAAATTAGTGGATAAATATTCGACAACAGAAATGGATGATCGCTTTACTCCAAAGAGAAATATGTATCTTTGGGGTATCGGCTATTCTGCAGCATCAATTGATTGCACAGCAGCTGCCGTGATACCCTTCATTGCATATCTGGCAGTTATTGGTGGTGTTGCAATGTGGACTGGTCTTACTGGATTAATGCTTTCAGTTAGCCTGTTAATGATTACAGTTACTACAGTAGTTGGCCTTGGCCAGCAACGATTCATCACAATATTGAGGCGTTCCACTGGACTAATCAAAGCGATTGGTGCTTGGATGATGATGATGGCCGGAATAGCATTGACATTCTATCTGACACAACCTGAGATAATCGCTGGTTGGATGTCTTAGTCAGAGTCTTTGCTTGGAAATGCCTCTAACCATTCTTGATTAGATGTTGCTTCCATTGCAGGAATACACATCCAATACCAACATACCAAACCGGTAGCAATACCGGTTATCAAATCCCAAAAGAAATGTTGTTTTGTAGTCATTACGGAAACACATAGTCCAATCCATGCAATCCAAGCAAGTGCCTCTTTCCATCGATAAATTATCCCCCACCTTCTGAGTAATAGCACAATCATCAAAGATTGAACTACATGCAAACTAGGCCATGCATTGTATGGCATGTCGGTATTATGCATCAGGTCACCGAACCAAAAACCCCAGAAACCTTCTCCGGCTCTAATATCTGCAGGGATTTGGTTTCGAATGTAAACTTCAGTTGGAAATATAATGAATACCAAATTCACGACCCAGGTTATGATAAATAGGGCCTGATGAAATGCAAACATCTCTCTTATTCTATGGTCATTAACTCTTCCAAACCATGCTGCTGCTGGATAATAGAGGTATAGTGTCAGATAAATAATGAAAGTCCAACCTATGAATGGTACCATTGAATCAATTGGTAGGATTGGGTCTAGTACAGACCTGTCAAAATATCCCATTATTTGGTTTATAATAGTGTAAGGTATCGCCATTGCAACAATTAGTGCAATAATTGTATACCAGAATATTTTCATGCTTCTGCGTGCTTCCCAATGAGGTGCCCAAATAGGCCATGGACGCTTGAACATGGCCCTGCGGAGCCATACGTACTATTCAGGCAATCGGAGTGCCACAACTAGGGCAGGCTTTCCATCCAGGTGATAGCCCAGTTCCACATGAACAAAACTTAGGTGAAATATTTGCAGATTCACTAGCAGTTCCATCGACTGCTTTCTGAGCGGTTTGTTGTCGGAGGAATTCCTGCATGACCTCGGGTGTTAGCGCTCCATTATTTGCTGCCATTTCCATCATCTTTGTTTGCAAGTCATTTTGTTGTTCCATTCTCTGATTTTGGAAATCTTGTTGATTAGCAATTCGATTGGACCTTCGCTCTTGAACTTCAGCAAACATGTCCATCGCCCGCTTAGACTTTGCATCGGCTTCATCTACTCTGAGTTCCATTTTCCCGCGTTCGTGACCTCGCTCAGCTTCCCAATGGGCCTCTTTTGCTCTGACCTCTTTCAATTCAGATTCCAGTTCGATTGTTACTTGACCCCTAGCGTGGGCTCTTGCAACATTTGTTTCCAACTCGATTCTTGCTAAAGTTAAAGCCTCAGTTTGTGCATAGTGTGCCAATTGAGATTCGACATTTACTTCGGTACCAGCAGTTTTTGCTTGAACTGTAGCGCGATGTTTCTGTACCAATTCCATATCGGTTGGGTTTGTAATTGGGAATGCTTTGAGTAAAGTAAATCCGAGATTTGAAAGTAAATTTCTCATTTCAGATTCTGCAGTCATTTCGCATCTTTCTAGAAATGCTCCCTCTCTGAGGTCTGCTGCAGATGCACATGATGCAAGGCAAGGAGTGATAACTCTCGCATTTACTTCATCAGCGATGATTGTAATCAACCCCTCTCTTGTTAACGTAGGTGCATTATTTGCAAAGTAATTCAATAACTTAGGTACATCTTCAAGGCTCATTCTGAGCCGCAAATTTGCATATCCCTTCGCTTTCTCACCATCAGCGATTTGTCCCTCGAAAGGAATCCAATAATCCATCGGTCCAGTCATGGCAAAAAGTAGACGACGATCATTAGCCGTAACCCCCATCTTGTCGCCAATCCATCTGGTGAATCCTCCAGCCATACTCTTGAGTAATGTCTCGGTTAAAATATCTCCAATGCGGCCATCAATAATCATTGCACAAGCCTCATTGGGTTTGAGCATAACTTGTTGAGTAGACAAAGTTTGTATATTCTCTGCATTAACTAGTCTTGCAATAGTGTCTGGGCTATCTCTCCATCTAAAATCAGTCATAATATCACTTCTTTACTTTCTTTTGCCTCAGACCCGCAAGCACAGTGGACCTTTCTCCAAAGAAGCCACGGCAACTAGAAATCATTTGTGTTGTTTGCATAATGATCTGCTTAGAATTACCTTCCTCGGTTGCGATTGAATGTTCCGAACTATTTGCTAAATTGACGCCTTTGGTGACCATTTCAATAACTTCATGGTCATGTTTTATCAGTTTCTTCAAATCCTTGTTTGTGGGGGACCTTTGACCTGAAAGGAATGCATGCTCCATGCCAGAAACCGCTTTGCTGACATCTTCGATTAAGTAATCACATTCCTCCATGCATTGCTTTGCAGCACGAGCAATATCGACATTGCCTCCTTTGAATTGTGAATCAAAAACATTCTGCATATGGCTTCGAACTCTAGTAGTAGCACGAGTGATCTCTTCACGCACAATTTTGTCATTTTCAAGTCTCGAACCTTTGGTATATCCATTATAGCCAACTAGAATTAATTGGACACCACGAATATAGGGTAAAATATCGAGCGGTGTTCCAATCATGTGCGTCCCTAATATTAGTACAGACGGACTTCCATATCAGGGTAGCGGTTATTTCAAAGAGAAATTACAGAATCAGCAAAGTTCTCTGCGATAATTTTGTTATGTGTGACTAATACAGCCGGACATTTTCTTTGCTTTAGAATTGACCTTACATCTTGTACTAACTTGTCGGACAATTCATCATCGAGAGAACTAAATGGTTCATCTAAGAGTAGGACCTTTGGCTGTGCCAATAATGCTCTTGCGAGAGCGACTCTTTGCCCTTCACCGCCAGAGAGAGATTCAACCCTTCTATTTTGAAACTCAGATAAGCCAACTTCTTCAAGCGCTTTAGCAACATCGCCTTTTTTGTTTCCTAGCAATAAGTTTCCTTCAACTGAAAGGTGCGGGAATAGAACTGGATTTTGGAATATCAGACCGACACCCCTTTTTTCTGCAGGGAGATTAGTAATGTCTTTGCCATTGAGATAAATGCTACCAGAATCTGGTTCTTCTAATCCACAAATACAGCGTAAGAGTGTAGTTTTCCCACATCCACTAGGTCCGGTAATTGCAATAATTTCCCCCGGTTCTAATTCTAAATCAAATTCAGAAAACAATTTCTTATCGAAAGATTTGGTTAAACTATTACATTTCAGCATTAAAACATCCCTCCATCTCTTGCTGGACGGAATTTTTCCGCCCAGGTAAATAGTAAGAGAGTAATGCCCATCAATACTGATGAAACAGCGCATGCGGCTGGAGCAGTGTACGTGTTATTGTATGGTATCGAACGAAGTGAGTCAATCATAATCGGTAAGGTTGTCCAATCGGAATTTCTAGTTACAACCCATGATGCACCAAACTCTCCAAGCGACATTGCTAAAGTAAAAATTACTGCAACAAGAATAGAGCCACGTAAGAGTGGCAGTCGAATAGACATAAACCGACGCCATGCAGGTATTCCCAGAGTTTGAGCACATTCATCATAAATGGGGTTCAGTGACCGTAATGCGGGCAACATTATTCGTACTACAAATGGAGTAGTAATCATTACATGTGCTATTACTGGAGTGGGCCAAAAGGAATAGAAAAATTCCGCATCAATTCGAATCATTCCAAGCATGACTCCTAAACCAATCATCACACTAGATGCTGCAAAGGGTATCATCGTAAGGACATCTAAAAAACGAGCGGTTTTCGGCCTTTCCTTTTCAACATCAAGTATAGTTTGTGCCAAAGCCCAACCTAATGGTAAAGCGATACAAAGCGTTATCATTGCATATCCGAGAGAATTCCATAATGCATCCCATGCTGAAGACATCGAACTACTTCCTGCGAATGCAAACTCCCAGCCGCTAGTTTCCCAAGAGTATGACGTGCCTGTAGAATCGGTATGCCTTATTCTAAAAGATGCCCAGAATACTGCAATCAATGGTGATAGTGCGAAAATCACAGCAGGAGATATAATCATCCAGCCACTATTATTCACCCGCTTAACGGTAAACTCAGATGCTTGAGGTAGGAGGTTTTGCCTCCTATGTTGTAGCCATGACATTAGCCAAAGTGATGCTATTAATACGGTAAACTGAATTAGCGATGCTCCAAGAATAATCTCATTTCTCGCAAGCATATAATTTGGAATTCCAGCAGATGAACCGATGTTTGCCATTACACTTTCAAGTGTATTATCTCCTAGAGTAATCCATCTTACAAGAGCAAAAGAAGTGAATGAAAATACAAAGGTCATACATGCTGCAGCAGCGATAGATGGAGCTAATAATGGAACCCATAGATTTCGGAATCTACCAATCTTGGAGTGTCCGGCGGGGAGTAATCTCATTTGCTCCTCGAGATTAGGGTCAAGAGTGGATAGTACTGGCTCACAAAATCTAATCACAAGGGCAAGGTTGAACCATGCGTGAGCAATAATTAGCGTGGCAAACCATGTCGTATCATCGATTCTTATATTCAACCCAGATGGGCCAATTAGGTGCAAGAATCCCATTGCTGCAACTATTGAGGGCATCACAAAGGGCATGGTTAAAGTAGCCTTAATCAAAGATTGTAATGGCCATTTGTATCTGCCTAATTGCCATGCAATCGGCAAGCCAATTACCAATGTAACAACGGTTGATAATAAGGCTTGCAAGAATGTAAATGCTACAACTCCCTGTGAGATATAGTTTCCATTCAAGGAATTAATCCAACCCAATGGATCAAATCCTGCAACCCATATTAATCGATCAATTGCTAACCACAGTGGAACTACTACTAGCAATGTGTATGCGATAACCGCACAACTACTACTCAATCGCAATTTCATCAAGCATCAACCATTGCAGTATTCCACTGAGCCAACCAGTTTTCCATATTTTCTGCAATCTCAGCCGCACTAACATTAGCAGGTTGGTCAGGTATTATCGAATGGTACCTATAGCCGTCATCTTCGGGTAAATCCATGCCCTTCAGAGTTGAATACATGTAATTTTCAGTTGGCATTTTGGAATTAACTTCTGGGGACATCAAATATTGGATGAAGGCTGAAGCTGCATCGAGATTTCCGCCTTCGATAGCAGCCGCATATTCAACTTGGTGAAATGAAGCACGGGGTAAATCTAGTGATACAGATTTTGTCCAATTGCCAGCAGACCATGCTTCAACTCCAGGGGAGTGGCAATACGAAACAACAGCATGGGCATCTCCAACATACCCGTCAGTCCATTCACCATAGCCACCGGTGTAGTGGGTTTCGTATGCTTCAGACCAGCCTGTAGTGATAATAACCTCATTACTGGACATAGCAGTCCACCAATCCGTCCATTCGGTCTCATTGTCATCATCATGAGTGAAATAATCTGTAGTTGCCGTCATAAATGCACGTCCAGGGCTACTAGTTTCAGGAGATGGTATTGCAATCTTCCCGCTCCATTCTTCATTTGTTAACTCCCAAAGATTTTGCGGCACAGTATAGTTCTCACCATCAATTATACTTGAATCATAATTTAGACAGATGTAGCCCTGATCAAATGGTGCCGCATATGCGCCATCATAAGGTAGGAGCGCCGAATCCGAAATATTAGTCAAAACAGCATTATGTTCCCAAAGCACATTATTATCAAGAGCAGTTTGGAGATAGGTATTGTCGATACCAATTGCAATATCTGCAACTTGTAGACCCTTATGCTGGAGTAGATGGTCAAGCACTGAACCTGCATCATCAAGTTTCAGTAAACTAACCTCGTATCCAGTTTGGCGCTCAAATTCTTCAAGCATAGCATCGGTTAGCCCATAGACATCATAGGTGACAATGACTAGTTCACCGTCGTCAACCCATTGATATTTGCTGGGGGGTATTATGCCCCCATCATCGATTTTTTGACTAACACATCCCGACAAAGTCATCGTTGCCAAGATAAAAAATACACCTAGAGAATAAATTTTCATAATAACCACTCAATTTAATATTGATATGATGCGGTGCATTCTATCAACCAATTCCAATGGGTTATGCGCCAAAATATACAATGCGGGCTCCCAACCAAATGCACCTTCATCTAGAATAATATCGATTCCTTGATGGGGGACAAGTTCACCCTTGGGGGCAAATGTTAGATTCAAATCCAATTCCTCACACATTGTTTCAATTGCATCTTTATCATCGCCAGGGTGAATGTTCAGAATCGATGTTTTGGCTTTATCGTGAGTCCTAGCCGCGAGAAGCATGTTTGCAAGATGGTTGGATGCTCCAAATACCGGTGTTTCGTGATGGCGTAATTTGTTTTCAACAATGGTTACCTTTCCCGGGAATGCAGCAACCTCAGCAGTAGACCGTGATGATTCCAAGCAGCATGCAATATTCATGCCTACAGCTGGCATCTTTTGTTTCAATCGATTAACATCTATTCTAGATACAGCCCACTCCAATCTCTTTAGAAGTGAGGTTTGTTCTTGATCAGAATCTAAGTCAGTACCCGTCAAGGACTTGTCAAATCTTAGAACCTGACCCGGTGCGAATGCAATTTCCATTACAAACCTCGTACGGCTTGGTTTTGATTGAGGCCCTAACTGCCTAAGGGCCATGGAGATTTCATGGGCCCAGCCATCAATTGTAGCCTCATCCGAAGTTCCCGCTAAATTAGGCAAATCTCGATACGCCATGCGTGAGATTGTTGATTGTGTAGACCCCATTATGTTAGCAATATCTGCCTGTGACCAGTCCGCTGAACGCAAATTCCTAGCAAGTTGCATGTGCAGTCGTTCAAGCCACGTAGCGCCATCAGTGCCCAGCATGGATGGTGCTTCAACACCTAACTATTCAATGTTACTAGTGAAAAATGCACCATGCATAGACTTACTTAGTTTGAGATATGGTTCCAGCCGTTCCTTCCAAGTCATGGCTGCACGTCCAGAAGGCGACGACAGAACCCAAATTTGGGCGTCTAATGGGAAATGAGGTGGGACTAAATTCTGCAAGCCCAATTCGACACGCTTTAGTGGTGGATCAAAGAGCATTGAAAACTGCCTCTTTCCAACAAACGCAATATGCTCGGGATGTGCTTTTACCCGATTTGCATGGGAGGATATGCGTTTGTAAAAAAAGTCACGCTGCTCTACGAAGTGTCGCCGTTTTAGGCTCGCCGCATCACTATTTGGTACCCTAATTACATCTGTGAATCCGATGCGGAATTGTTGTACTAATAAATCATCATTAACGGTTTCAATATCGCCAGCAACAATACCCGACTCGATCAGCAATTTCCAAAACCGATTGGATGGCTGTGAATAGTAGTGTCCGGAATCCCATGAATGTTGACTTGGATTATGGCCTACAAACAATAGACGCAATGGCATTTCACCATACTTCTCATCTAGCACCAATCATGGCCCATGTGTCGCAGGGTTCTAAACCCGTCTTCCATACGGCCCGAATGGAGGAGTTTCTATCAACACCGACGATTTTCTAGATGCTGTACTCATTAGAATTCGTTCGTACCTTGAAGGCTCAGAATCAATTGTTGATTCCATTTCCCAATCCAGTCTTAGAAAAACAGTTGATTTCAATCTCCCATTGGAAGGTAGAGGGATGGAATCTGTAATCACGGATATCGATCAATTTCTCCGTTATAGCATTCGTACAAACCATCCTGGTTTTATGAATCCGCTATGGGGGGGTATGAATATCTCTGCACTTGCAGGAGAGATAATTGCAAGTCTTACTAATAACTCGATGTATACATACGAATTGTCCCCGATGGCTACGCTAATAGAACAGGCTCTAATTCGCCGAATGTGTGAACTTGTTGGATTTAGTGATGGCAATGGTACTCTTACTACCGGTGGATCCAATGGGAACATGATTGGAATGATGTGCGCTCGTCACCAGGTCGACCCTCTTGGCCAAAGACGCGGGTTTAGTGGTGACAAATTAGTTTGCTTTGTTTCTGCAGAGGCTCATTATTCAGTATTAATGGCGGCTAACGTATTGGGAATCGGATTTGATAATGTCATCAAAGTACCTTGTGATGTGGACGGGAAAATGCGTTGTGACAAATTGATTGAGGAGATTGAGCGTTCAAAAGTCAATAATCAGATTCCATTTTGTGTAGTAGCGACAGCAGGAACTACAGTTAGAGGTGCATTTGATCCAGTAAAAGAGATGGCTGAAATCTGTTCAGACTATGGGATTTGGTTCCATGTTGATGCAGCATGGGGTGGTTCTTGCCTGTTCAGTGTAAAGCATAGCACTCTAATGGATGGAGTAGAACTGGCAGATTCTGTTTGTTGGGATGCGCACAAGATGATGGGAGTTCCATTGATTTGTTCAGCATTTTTGATTAAGCGACCCGAGATTTTACGCACAATCTGTTCACATGGCAATGTTGCCCACTATCTGTTTCATGGCGAAAGTGAGGATGTAGACCTCGGGCGGATAAGTTTGCAATGTGGAAGGCGCAACGATGCACTGAAACTATTCTTGGCCTGGAGAGAAAAGGGCGATGCCGGATGGGCTCGGTTAGTGGAATCTTATGTTGGCTTGGCTGACTACCTTCAATCATTAGTGGAATCCGAAGACAAGCTCGAAATGATGTCCGCCAGATCATGGTCGAATGTATGCATGAGATATACGTCAGTGGGAATCGACCATAATGATATCAATCGGCAAATCAGAGACCGGATTATCAGGTCAGGGCGATTTATGGCTTCAAGTTCCGAAATCGGTGATGATGTGATACTAAGGCCAGTAATTTCAAATCCAGCAGTTACAGAAGAAATGTTGAGGGAGTTTATTGCTGAAACTATTCAACATGGAGACGATATTATCCGCGGGATTCCGTTTTCAGGCGAAATCTAATACTTTGCAAAATCAACGATTCAATCAAGTGCTTAGCTGTTAAAAGAGGTTATAATCTTCAAACAGGTCCCTTTGTTTATGGAATTCGCATTCTATTCGGTCGCAATGATATGTGGCTTTGCAATCACTAGGTGGATTACGGAAAATATAAAATTTCATATTCGAAATAAATCGCTATGGGTGCATCACTGGATTTTAGCATTTTTAGCGATGGCCGTCTTATTGTGGCTGAAGATAGAATCACCTTCTATTTGGGGGGCTCTTACGGGGGTCGCTCTTGAAGGGTTAGGGCGAAAAAACTGGTCTATTATGCGTAATTCTGGGAAATAGAATCACAAATTTCTATCAGTGAGATTTAATGCTGCGTGCACTACCAAAGAAGCATGGGTGAGGGAACTCCAGCTCGAACGTCGCTCTATGATGAACATGTTTCCCTCGAGGCAAACATTGTCGATTTCCATGGATTCGAATTGCCAATTTGGTACTCGAACATTACTGAAGAGCACCTTGCATGCCGTTCAGGTGCAGGTTTATTCGATGTGTCGCACATGGGGTCATTCAAATTTAGTGGTGATGGTGTAAGGGAGTGGTTAGAGTCAATAGCCACCCAAAAGTGTTCAGCGATATCCCCTGGAAGATGTGCTTATACGCATTTTTTAGACCATGATGGACTTTTGATAGATGACATGATTTTTGCAGTTGTTTCCGACAAAGAAATTCTTGGAGTACCGAATGCTAGTATGATTCCTGTGATGTGGAAATGGTTTAATTCAGTATTACCTGAAGACGGCTCAATAATTTTGGAAGATTTGTCACCTCAAACCAGCATTCTTGCATTACAGGGCCCTAATGCAAAATCCATTTGTGAAGCGGTTTTGGGGCATGAAAACCATGTGGGGCGATTCAAGTGGTCTCTCATTGCAGAAAATCCACTGGGGATTAATGGTTGGATTCAAGGTACAGGGTATACCGGTGAGGCGGGATACGAAATATTCGTGCCAAACGAAGATGCGCCAACTCTGTGGCGCGCACTAATTCAAGCAGGTACGACACCGATCGGATTAGGTGCCCGAGACACATTGAGGTTAGAGAAAGGATTCTTATTATCGGGTGTTGATTTTGCATCTCCAAAATTGGACGACAATCCATTGTTACATCGAGACTCTTGGGAGACGAATGTACCCTTTGGGCTTGATGCCGAACACGAATTTATCGGGCGTAGTCGAGTTATATCGCATGATGCCAATGATGCAAAATGGTGGGGGGTCAAACAACTGGAAAGAGGACCACTCCCTCGAGGAGGTAAAGGTGTGGAGGATGTTAATGGCAATTTGATTGGCACACTCACCAGCGGAGCTCCAGCGCCATCCCTAGACCGCACTGGAATTGGAATGGGATATATCGCCGGGGTTGAGCCGGGCGATGAGGTCATGATTGTGGCATCCTCTCGCAAAAAAATTAGAGCGATTATTGTTCGCCCACCGTTCGTCTGATAACGCCCCTAAGGGGCGTTGACTTGATGAAGGGTAAGCGCTACGCCATTTCATGCGCCGTATGATTGCAATTGGGATTCTAACCTGCTTCCTACTTTCGATAATCCCGCCAATATCTCATACTGGTTCGGTAATTGAAGCCTATGATGAAATAATTATCAATGACAAACTGATTGATGACTCGGAGTTAACATTACCACAGTTAGAGGCATTAAATTCAGTTGGTTTAGGCAGGGGTGCCGATACAAATTGGTCTGCAGCAGGCGGTTCTCAAAACGATGATGAAATTTATGAAATGATATTTGATTCACAAGGAAATGTCATTATTTGCGGTACAATTTACCAGGTTTCAAATTTTGGTACAATACAGGTTCATACCGAAGGAGAGGGAGATATCCTTCTTGCTAAATTATCAAAAACAGGTTCTTGGATCTGGGCTGTATCTGCAGGAACTGCACTGTACTACGATGAATGCCGTGGAGTTACAATAGATTCCAACGATAACGTATATGGAACTGGATACTTCCAAGGCACAGTCGGTTTTGGTAATAATACCGTTTCCACTACTGGTTTTGATGGATGGTTAGCACGAGTAAATAGTACTGGAGAATTTGATTGGGCCATGAAATTTGGTGGATTTGATGTTGACGTAGGATGGGATCTAGCAGCGGATAATAATGATAATCTCTATGTCACTGGCTACTATCAAAACGAAACAGAATTCGGTCCAACTATGCTGACTGCAGGTACTAATTCTGAAAATGCTCGATTCTTTGTTGCATATTTCAATACAAGTTCCTTCCTGTGGGAATGGGCTAAGGACACCACTGGTACAGGAAATAGTATTCCTTATCAGATTGTGGTTGAGCCATCAACCAATGCTGCATATATTGCAGGTTATAATACTGGTCTTGAAGAATGGGGAGATGGTAATTTCACATCTAATCCACAATCCACATATGCAGGGTTTGTTGTAAAATATTCAGATACAGGTTTGTTCATTTGGGGTGAAAATACTGGTGGTAACCAATGTTTTGGAAACTGTGGAGTTTATTTCAACAATATAATTCTTCATCCTGATGGTGGTGTCGTAGTTGGCGGAAATTTCCTTCAAACCTACAAAAAGCAGGGAGGTACAATTGTCAATGGACAAGGCGATTGGGATGTAGTATTACTACGGTATGATTCGAATGGAAGTCAAATGTGGACTTATCATGCAGGTGGTGCTGGTGACGACCGACTTCAGGCACTTTCTGTAAATGGGAAAGGTCAAATTCAATTTGGTGGAAATCATTTGGATACTATGAAATTTGGTACTACCAATCTGCAAAAGAATTCGACTACTAACAACAAGTATGATGCCTTCATCGCACAAATTGATTATGATTCCGATTTCCAATGGGCAATTAGCTTTGGAGGAGCAGATAATGATACAACCGGTGCCCTATTGTCAATGGCTGATGGTTCCATAATCGCAGGCGGAGACTTCAGTGGGACGGTTTGGTTTGGAGCAACTCCAAGAACAGCTACCGACCAGGATATTTTCGTTTGGAAGTTCCAACATGACAAAGATGACGACGGTGTTACCGATTATACCGACAATTGTTTGAACACACCTAACTCTAATCAGAGTAATTTTGATTCTGATTTGAAGGGTGATGCTTGTGACACAGATGATGATAATGATGGTTTACATGATGTGTTGGATGATTGTGGTTACGGTGTAACCGAATGGAATCAATCCAATACTACACTCGACCATGACGCAGATGGATGCAAAGATATCGAAGAAGACCCTGACGATGATAATGATGGTGTTTTGGACAATGTCGATAATTGTGCTACAGGTGTTCTTGATTGGGTAGTTGATTTAGCCAGTGATTTAGATGGTGACGGCTGTCGGGATGTGGACGAAGATACCGATGATGATAACGACGGTGTGCTAGATGTTGACGACAATTGCCAATTTGATTCCAACATAAATCAGGAGGACTTTGAAGATGATGGAGTCGGTGATATTTGTGATGGTGATGATGACGGCGATGGTATCGATGATGCTGTAGATGATTGTGCCCAAGGGGCATTGAATTGGACGTCTGCAGTCCAAACCGACAAGGATAACGATGGTTGTGAAGATGAGGGTTCAAACGAAGACCTAGATGACGACAATGATGGTATTTTCGATGATAGCGACCAATGCCCAAGAGGTGAGGTTGGCTGGAATTCCAGTCAGTCTAATGACCGAGACGGAGATGGTTGTAGAAATGACAACGAGGACAATGATAATGACAATGATAGCGTCATTAACGAAGTCGATATCTGCCCCAATGGTATTGCGCATTGGAGGAAGAATACAACCAACGACAATGATGGAGATGGTTGTATTGATGACCGTGAAGACTACGATGACGACAATGATGGTTTCTCAGACCTTGTTGATTTCTGTCCATTACAAGAAGGCACAGCGACTCTCGGCGGAATGAAAGGCTGCCCAGACTTTGATTCAGATGGTTGGGCAGATTCAGTCGATGCATTCTTCCAAGATGAAACTCAATGGAATGATGGAGATGGGGACGGGTATGGTGATAATCCGGCAGGTAATAATCCAGACGAATGCCCCTTCTTCTTCGGTGATTCAAGCAAAGACCGCATCGGTTGTATCGATACTGATGGCGACGGATATTCAGACCCTGAAATTTCATGGAGTATAGCCCAAGGCGCCGATGCTTTCATCGATGAGGCGAGTCAATGGGCTGATGCTGATGGTGATGGATATGGCGACAACTTCGATGGGCTAATGGTAGATTTTTGTACTGAGGATGAAGGTACATCTACCATTGACAGATATGGTTGTCCAGACATAGATGGGGATGGTTATTCAGACCCCGATGCCTTTTGGACATCCAGTAAATGGGATTCTCTTGGATATGGGCCCGACATGTTCTCATTAGATCCAACTCAATGGTTTGATACCGATGGTGATGGGTTTGGAGATAATTGGGGTGATTCTGAATGGAATGAAACCCGCGATGAAACTTGGCCTGGTATTTTCGTAGAAAATGCAACTTCGGCTGATATGTGCCCATTTGATGCACCCGATGGTCGCTTCGATGATGATGTCAATTATCCCGGATGCTTACTTTCAGAGCCAAGTGATGGTGGTAAGTCAACGGTAGATGATACGGCTGGAAGTGAAACTGAAGGAATGAGTACAATGACTATGGTTGGTATTATCGGTGGTGTTGTAGTATTAGCATTAATTTGTGTTATTGTACTGATGGTGAATAAAAAGCCACAACCCAAGAAAAAGCAGATTGCTCCAAAGGCATTGACCAATATACCCACTTCCGAAGAGGATATACCATTGTCAATAGCCGAAGATATTGGTTCGGAACTGAATGCAGTCGATTCATGGGAAGATTTGCCTGCAGGAGATTATCTAGATCCAGACGCGAACGGCACTGTTTGGTTCAAAGCAAATGATGGCGATAATTGGTACCAAAATGGCGACGGAACTTGGACAAAGTGGCAAGATTAGACTATGCTACTAAACCAACATTGATGATGGGTCCGCGCTGCGAGTATACTGGAGGCAAGCACATGGTTGACCAACTACCAAACCTCGGACGCGAAAAAGAGATGCTAGAAGCAATGGGCATGTCATC
>Ga0114994_10002082_pt1 | contig 14514 bp, 20 predicted proteins | sample ArcticOcean_MG_C_9_FD_87043 | JGI IMG/M metagenome (GOLD analysis project Ga0114994, IMG submission 87043) | Marine microbial communities from western Arctic Ocean - ArcticOcean_MG_CB2_152 | ecosystem: Environmental > Aquatic > Marine > Oceanic | place: Arctic Ocean: Canada Basin | collected... | reverse complement strand
TCTCTCAATATATAGCTAAGAAAATAATTTGGTACATTTTCACAAATCCCCAGGAGACATGTTACGACGTAATTTAAATACGTAAGGTTTCGTGTATGTCTCTTGGCGAGTTTTAGTCCGTGTTTTATGTAAGATTTTATCCATATTTAGCCTTCCATTCTTCATACCTTTTCTTGGCGGCATCCTCTGCTCTCTTCTTGTACACGGCTTGTCTTTCTTTCGTTGCTGCTGTTGCAACCATGCTTGATGAGCGGCCTTGGCTTCGTTCTCTCCCATCTGACTTGGATTACATAAACTCGGCTAAGTCAAAACCTAGGACAGCCATGATGAGATCGCGCTCTTCTTTTTGTCGCTGTATTTCGGCGGCAGTCATATCCTCCCAGTTTTTTCCTGAACTCTCGTTGACGACCTGGTGAACAGTGTGTTTATCGCGTTCCGATTGCATATCATTACCTCCTGCATTAGCAGACTCACTCTGTAAAGCATCTAAAGCAGCCTGATCAGCTGCAGTCTTTTTATCATATTCAATTGCTTTAAAATCTGCAATCCTTCTTTGTTCATCCTCTTGTACCCGTATTTCAGCGTTGAGTTTATCCCTAAGAAGTATTGCTTCTGTATCTAATTTAACCTGTTCAGCTTCCGCCTTTTCTAATTCGGCTACGGCAGCGATGTTAGCGTCTAACAGCCTTTGTTTCTGCTCGGCGCGTATTCTTTCGTCCTCCTCTTCCATCTTCGCTTTTCGCGCGGTTTCTTCTTCTAATATACCCTCCAATTCTTCCATGGCTGTATCTATTTTAACCTGTTCCGCCCGTTGAGTACGTTCATATTGCATTTGAAGTTCTGCATACTTTTCACGTTCAGCCTCTATGTCCTTCTGCACCCGCGCTTCCTCCATCTCTGCTTGTAGAGCCTTTTCACGCATCACTTTTTCAGCTTCGACAGCCTCCTCTTCTGTTCTAATAAGATCTTGTTTTGCTTTATCCTGAGCTTCCAATAATAATCGTTCGTTCTCTGCCTGTAACTTCATCCGCTCCGCTTCATTTTGTATAGTCGCCCGTTTATTTGTTTCGATCGCCTGTTGACGTTTAAGTTTTATCTCGGCCAGTTTCTTTTCATTCTCTATACGATTCTTCTCACGCTCAAGAGCATACGCTGCAGCACGCTGCTTCTGAAGTAACAACTCCCTTTCCTCCATTTTCTTTTGCTTCTTTTTCAACATTTCGGCTAAAAGCTTTTGAGAAGCAGAAAGCTCTTCTTTCTTTTCTACGATAACAGTTTCCGATGCAGTTTTTACATCTTGAAGTTTAACTTTTTGATCAGCTATGATACGTTCTTCGAGTCTAGTAGCCTCTTCATTAATAGCATTTCTATCTGCCATATTAACCTCGACTATATCGTCTACAACCTTGTCGAGTTCCTCGACTGTACTTAACATCTTGACCTCTGTATCGACTCCTGTGAAAATTTTCAACGGCCGCTTTGGAGGTTTTGATAATACGACAGATATTTCCTGTGGTATTTCAATAGGTGTGCGTTTCCTTCCCATGAAGTAGTACACCAATAGTAATACCAATATAATCACCCCGATTAATAGCAGGTCGGTAGGTGTCATCTTATCATAGTGTGATATTATTATCCGGTGAAGAACCCGTGTCGATATAAATGGCGATCAACGGATTCACACCTACCGTTTTTGTGTAGTCGAACCACATGATCCTCCATAAGCTGCAGGTCTAGTTATAGTTGCGTATCTTATTTGGGGTTGTACCGTCCTACATCTCTTCGGTCGAACCCCTGTGCATACCTTTTTACCCCTTCCATTATTCTGCCAGCCACCCCACGACATCAGACAATTGGTTTTAGGTCTCTCGACGTTTTTATGCTCTTCGAGATGAGGACACCCATTTCCCCCATAAGCCGGGTGTCTCGTAATAAATCTATTTCTCTTCAATAATTGATAATGTGTGTCTGTACATGATCGACCCTTTTTGAGTCCTAAACTAACACATTTCCTGTCTACATGATCACCCCCACGACTAACCCAACCACCCCAGTTGCTGAATCCACAGTTCACGGGATTTAATACATTTTCTCTAGTCTTTTTCAACGTCGCCTCTGTCGTACGACATTCACTTCCACCGTATTTGGGTTGAGCGGCTATACTTCTTGTAGATTCTTGTTTTATAACCCATTTACCAGTCTTCACGGTATTGTAACCACCACCCCGACGACGTGCAACTTTTTTCGTTTGTTCGACTGCACCGGTTGTATTTCTCCACGCACTCCACGCACTATATGCACAAGCTATCGGATCTCTTTTAGTTTCACGTATCTCTTCACTCGGTCCACACCCCGCACCTCCGTATAAAGGTTGTACTGTGACAGGTCTGGTCCGTTTATCGCGAGCATAATGTGTGTCTGTACACGATCGACCCTGTCTGAGTCCTAAACTAACACATTTCCTGTCTACTCTATCAGAAATTGCCGTCCATGGCCCCCATCGACCCTGTACACAATTTACAGGATCTAATACAAATTCTTGTGTCCTTTTTGTACCCGCATCTGAACACGCCTCACCCCCATACTTAGCCTGTTCGACTATACTTCTTGTAGCTTCCTGTTTTATAACCCATTTACCAGTCTTCACGGTATTGTAACCACCACCCCTCCTCCTGGCAACTTTTTTCGTTTGTTCATAAGCGTTTCCCACGTTACTCCACGGAGACAATTCGGAATATTTACATTTTTCAGGTGATAATTCTGTATTCTTAGTATCATACCTGATATTACATCCATCTGGAACAACAGCTGTTTTGCGATCTCGTTCCTCTTTTTGAAACCATTTTATTTTATTACCCCTTCTTTCTTGAAAAGGTGCACCAACATTTTTCCATTCGTTCCAATCAGATTCTTCACAATTCGTAGATGCTTGTGAAGTATATCTGGACTCTTCGGTCACACACGTACCACCATTCAATGCAGGACTCACCACTTCTCTCTCTCGCTTCCACCCCTGTTTCCACCGCCCCGTCATTCGTTCATAAGTTGTTTTCATCCTAGTTCCTGATGTGATTGTCTCCGTTTCTTCGGATAAACCACCAACCTTTTTCCACACACCCCATTCCTTTACTGTACATGGGATGGGGTCACCTCTCATATATGCATCATAATCAAACGCTAGGGGTTCCCCCTCATCCTCTACCACGGTTCCACCCGCTTCAGAATCCGCGGCGAGTTTAGCCGCTGCTTCGCGTCCGCGCTGTTGTTCTTCCTCTGATAATATACTAGCATCTCTCTTCGATTGAGCTTCAAGGTCCAGAGCTGCCCGACGTTCCGCCTGCTGTTCTGTATCCCCCGTCTTCTCCGAATCGGTTATTTGTTTATCTAGTAATGCCTGGTCAGCTGCTATCTTAGCATCGTATTCAGCTTGTGAACCAGCTGATTTCGCTCGCTGTGCATCTTCCGCGGCTGTAGCTTCCAATTCAAACTGCCCCCGTGCTTCGGCCTCTTCCGCATCCATTCTAGCCTGTTCAGCTTCCGCTTCTTCTAATTCCTTGAGCACCGCTTCGTTCGCGAGTAACAGTTTTTGCCTCTCTTCCTCTCGTCGTTGTTCATCTTCTTCTTCCATCTGAATCTGACGCGCCTTTTCAAGTACCAGAAGCTTATCCAATTCAGCGTTAGCTTCTTCCACTTTAAAAGCCTGTTCCACCATCTTAGCCTTGTACTCCTCTTCCATCTTTTTTTGTTGCTCGATGACATCGTTTTTTTCCCGTTGAAACTTAGCTTCATTCGCTTCAGCTAATGTCTGCTCCATTTCTATCTTTTTTTGGAGTTCCACGACATCTTCTTCCGCTTTAATCTTATCTTCTTCCACTTTCTGGCGAGCCGCTTCTAAAAGCTGTAACTCTTCCTCTTTTAATTTTTTCTCTTTATCGCTCTGTTGCTTTTGAACTACCTCTAACTCCTGTAAAGCCTTTTGACGTGCAAGTTTCAATTCCGCTAACCGCTTTTCTTTATTTAAACGTTCTCGTTCGCGTTCGAGTAATAATTTAGCCGCCCGCTCTTCTTGCATTTTACGCTTTTTACCGATAATTTCTTCTCTTTTTTGTTTTAACATATCATCATAACGCTTCTTTCTAGCAGTTAATTCAGCTTCCCTGGCCATGGCTTCTTCTTCAGCCTCTAATCGTAGCTGTTCTACTTTTTGCTTTTGTGCATCTATGATCCGCTTTTCCGCTTCGATTATCTCCTGACGATTATAATCGACTGTCGTGGTAGCTCTATCGACCACCCGTTCAATTTCATCTTCGAGATCTTTCTTTGTCCTCACCTGTATCATCTTAGGAATATTATCACCAAGTAACACTTGGACTTCCCTGATAGGGGGGAGACTCGGTGGTTGTGGTTGCACTTTCTGATATATATTTACCGACCTGGATAAATAGTAGACCATCGTGATTAGTAAAACGAGGATTACTAAAATAATTAACATTGTGTTAAGACTTGTCTACTTATTATTATTATTGTATCATATTATTATCATATCAAAAATACCGGATTACGGAATTTTTGATAGGTATTATACGTATCAACTATATCTTAGTTAACCTTGGCCATCGCGGTCACGAGATTAGCATTCATTCTCTCCTTATTCTCTTCGACTTCAGCGACTCGAATCTGATCTTGTGTTTCGTTAACCTTTCTCATTTTTGCGACCGAGCGATCGAGTTCACCCATGAGTTTAATACCCTCCTTGGCGTTTAAAGCAGATGTCGCCCTGACGATGACCGCCTCCATCTCCTTTCCAAGGGCTTCGAGTTCCTTGAAATCCATCTCCTTGACGTCCTTCGAATAGAAATCGTCGCGCTTCTTAATAAATTCTTTCAATTCCATAATAGACTGTTTCATGGTCTTAGTGACGCGATCCTTTGCATCGGCGAGCTTGTCGGTATATTCGGTCTTGTCCATTTATAGTAAGCTAACATAATTTTAAGGAGATATAGGGGCGGGTGCCATAGAACCACCCATCATCTCCCCTTCATCGTCAGAGTCCTCGGGCATGACCGGCATCTCGGGCATTGCCTCTGGGAGGGCCTGAAGATCTGCCGACTGCTCATCGGAAACTTCGATATCGGGGTTAGCCTCCTCACCTTCCATACTTTGTAATTCGGGGGCCTTAGACATCTCTTGGAGAAGAGCGTTCAACTCAGATTCGAGCTGATCCGGAGACTCATAAGACTCGGAGCGGAAAGCTGCACACCGATGTAAACCACCGCAAGCAAAATGGAGAATGATCGTCGCGAGAATCATGCCGGCGATGAAAATGGCGATCTTGTTCTTAGAAAGCCCCTTGAGAGTGGTAGCAAACTTCGACATACTGTTTTATATAGTATTGATATTTTTTTCTCGCATAATTACAAATGAAACTCAGACCGGTTGCACACGTCGCGTTCGAAGCTATTGTTATAGGTATATTGAATGTGGGTCTCCTGTCTGTTTTAAATAGAATACCCAGCCTGAACACCGCGCCACTCTTTGTAAAATTATTCATAGGCGGTGCTCTCATTCATATTTTGTTTGAGTACTCTGGGGGAAACCAATGGTGGTGTCAATCTACCTACCAGTGAGTTCCATGATTCGATCCAATGAAATTCTTTTTGCGTGCATAAGCCAGTTATATTCCGTGTGAGCATCGAGTGACTTTAAATCCGTGAGAGTGTTCCGTGTTTCAATATACTCCATATAGATATCCCTCTCAACCTCTTTACCAAATCGTGTTAACTCTCCTCGACGTGTAAACATTCTTACTCGCATATCGTATGCAAATAATTGGGGATAGGTTCTACACATACACTCAAATGTAAACGTTTGAAGATTCAAAAGTTGTGCGTTTACATATGACTTAATTGCATCCTCTTTGACCCGTGTAGTAATATTCTTGATAGGTTTCAACTCCCGCATTCTTTTGATACATTCTTTATGATGTATACCGATCGCGGTGATATCCTGACGAATCAAACACCTCTCTACTGGTCGAGAAATCACATTTCCATTTTCGTCACGGTTACGGTCAAAGCAAACAAAGAAACCTTCTCGCGGATTTCTGAAGTTTTCGTCTAGATTAGGAATTTCAGAACTAAACGGAAAATATCGTTCATCGTAAGGGTCGTCGCGCATCTCGAATGGGTCATATGTTTCAGGGTGTTCTTCGCTTTCGTCTCCAAGTGAATTCGGAATTCTGGGCATAAATGGAATATCTATTCTCAAACTTCTTTGATCTGTTACGGGTGGGTCTTCGTCGTGGGGTATCTGTGTATGAACTTCTTTCAGGTTATTAGCCATTTCGAGATACGTACCCTCGGGAATCATCCCGGATATAGAATCCAGTGACTGCATGAGCGATTTAACATTCTCCATAATATATCATTGGAATATTCTTAATGATCGAATTACTTAAGTGTGATAATGTATCTTAAAAAATCTTACCATACGTCAGGTAATGTATAAGACGACCTACGACAAGTCAAAATGTCAAACTGGTATTGTGCATATAGGATATGGTGCTTTTCATAGAGCGCATCAGGCCGTCTACTTAGATGACTACATGGAAAAAACGGGTGATTTACGCTGGGGGATCGTTGCTGTGAATTTACGTAATGAAGGGTTCAGAGAAATAAACGACTACATCGTAAAAACCCCTTCTAAATATAGACTTGTACGCTCTCATCTAGACTACATAGACTGGTCTAAAAATCGAACAGTTGCAAAACATATGCTAACACTCCCAAGCGTCCATCTGATCACAATCACAGTCACCGAAAGTGGCTACGCACCCGGATCGGTGTTATACGAATACCTCGCGTGCGGATTGCGAAACAGAAACAGTCCCATAACCATCATGTCGTGTGATAACAGTCAAAGAAATGGTCGGGTACTGGAAAGTCAGTTTATGGCTTATTTATATCAAACAAATCAATTCGAACTCGCGGAATGGATACAAAACAACGTTAAGTTTCCTTCTTGTATGGTCGATCGTATAACACCCAGAAGCACAATTAAACTTCGTCGCGAAATAGAGGAAATATTCCCATGTTTTGGTGACACGTGTGTACAGACGGAAGAATATACCCAATGGGTAATAGAAGACGATTTTGCATCAGAATTTCCAAAGCTCGAAGAAGTGGGTGTAACCATTACAAATGACATTGAACCGTATGAAGAGACGAAGATACGAATTTTAAACGGTGCACACACATCACTCGCATACATGGGCGTTCTTTCTGGGTACGATACATTTGATCAGGTGATGAACGATAAAACACACCGTCAACATTTTAAAGCTCTTCAAAAAGAAGAAATCATACCTTCTATAGAGATCGATCTACCTTTTGACATATACGACTACGTGGATACGGTAGAAGAACGTATTTCGAGTGAAGTAAACGCTGACGAGTTAGAACGTATATGTATGGATGGTTTTACAAAATTCCATACATTCGTTGTACCCTCCCTGCGGGTATGTTTAGAACACGGAAAACGCCCAATACATATATACAAAAGTATTGCTGCGTGGTATATCTATTCTAGGAAATTTGCTAAAGGGTGTAAAAAGATAAAGTACACCGAACCGAATTGGATGCTTCTTCAACCCCTACTAGAAGATGGAAATATAGACGCGTTTGTGAGCAATGAACGATTATGGGGAGATATTCCAAAAAACTATATCACATTTTCAAGAGATCTAAAAACTATACTCATGTCGCATACATACGAAAAGGAGATTGACCTTATCGGTGAATAAACTCCGTGTGTCTCTGTGGGCAATATGTAGTCATGCTGCTTCCATTCGGAAATTGAACCTCGTAGTACATATCCGAATCACTCTCACTCACTCGTCGATACGAGTGCGTAGTCACACCGTCTGGTGCCGCCATGATCGCATCATAGACATGACCCGGAATCGCGTCAATATCCAGTGTATCAGGAACAGTGTTAAACCTGTATGACGTGTACTCCTCGTCATCTTCATCATCCTCCTCGGGGTATCGAGCGTTATCTGTGTTTGCCCAATCAGCGTGAAGTAAACTCACATCCACCGTGACGTTCGCTTGCTCAGGAGTAGCTGAACGTATCGATGGCGAATATTGGGGCGTCTGAGACATTGTCATCGGCTCATTCTGATCAAGAAGAAAGCTCGGAGGTTTGACTTGATCGCGAATTTCCTTTATGAGGTTCGCGATCTCAAGGTAATCGCCGTCGGGAAGAACCTCGGCGTTTTTATCAATGAGAGCCATGAGAGAATGGAACTTATCCATCTTTGAAATTTTTGAGTTGAAAATTTTAACAATAGCATCACGACTTAAGTCTATTAAGATCTTTGTAAGAGCTACGCGTACGCTTAATATACACTTTACACGCTTCATATTTCGTGACGAGATGATCATATGAAACATCTTTTGTATCGTCAATTTCTAGATAAATATCATCAATCAAATCACAGAGCCTACCCCGCATCTCGAAATCCTTATCGCGTCGTCTTTCAGGTAAAACCATGCGTTTGAAATATGATAATAAATCTTCACATTTCAAACGAAGTATTTCTAAATCGTGTTTATTGTCAAATATTTTGTCAGCTTTTGTGATATCTGCATCACGTGGATCGTGTATTATTCTTTTTTCACCGCAGTCGTTGTACGCCGTTATGTACACACCTTTCATTAGTTTCTCCGTAAAGGTTTCTTGCTCTGAAAGAGATCTCGCGGTAAAGACCTCGTAGAGGAGCTTGAATATACCGGACATTTTCTAGGTGCGGGTGGTGGGACGAGTGTATGCGGGGTATGTAAAACTTCTTTCCAAATACGTCGCTGAACGTCGGGGCACAGGGGAGCCGTAGCCTGTAAAAAGGCAGTAGCAAACTCGTGTGAATATACACTCACGTAAAAGGTCATCAGTTGTCTTTATTTTTCTCCGAAACGTCGTCTTCACTTAGGTTTCCTTTCTTAATTTTAGAAATATACTCTCGCTTGAGTCGCAACTGTTCAATATCAATATCAAGCATCAAGCGACACGGTGCATCGACGATAGCGGTCTTTAACCATTTGAAAGTATTGAGACTGTATTGGGGTGTGAATTGCCAAAACGTGTTAAACATAGCGCCGAAATACGTCTTGAACTCAAATGACATCGCGTTAACAAATGCGCTACCCCGTTGGGGGGGAAGGGTAGGCTCGGACATATCGTCGTAATCAGTAGTATCCATGTAATTTACTTTGACTCGACTTTTTTATACTCGTTTATCATTCGCACCGTATCGACGCAAACTATTCCAGCCAGTGTTGTAAAAAAACTCAAGATAAGTGGCACGTTCATATTACATAATAAGCTTTTTTTCGTGACCAACACGCAGGTCTGTATTGATTACAATTTTATAACCCGCATCAGTAACTCGCTTAGAAAATGAAACATCTTCGGAGAAAACCTGTGAAATCGTCTTTCCATCAACCTCCAGTTCTTCCGTTGGATAATTGAAATAAGGATATTCGATCTTTTCGAGTACTTCGCGGGTGCAAGCCATAAATCCCATACCCACATAAGCGACCTCGTGATGTTTAACGTCCTTGTCTAACGTTTCGGGGTCGATAAATTCATACACACCGTTCTTTATGAAATGCGCTAAGTTCCATTCCCTAACGGCTGCGATGTATTTAGAATTAGACATTCTATACATACCAGAAATTACTGGGTATTTATCCGTATCTTCGATAAGCTCGATAAGATGTTTCGGTGTAAAAATAACATCCGAATCGATCGTCACCCAAACGTCATATTCAATCTTCCCATCGAATGGCTTTTGTTCGTTGCCCCGCATAGTGTCTAAACCTAGAGTCATCATACGTGTGAAAGGTACGTAAGCGGAATAATCATTCGTGAGTGCAATTTTATATCCAAGTTGTGAGAGCTTTAACAGAGACTCTGACCATTGCATGAGAAATGTACCAGAAAACTCTTTACCAGGAAAGGCGATGATTACGTTTTTCTTAGGGGGCTCCATTAATTAATTATTCATTACAAACTTTAAATTACTTTCCTAAACGACTGTGCACGTATTCACAAAATCTCTTGAGTTTGGGAAGAATTGTAGTATTCCACGTCTCAGTATCTCTCATTAAAATTTCAGTATGAATTGCATCACCACGCTGCTCTTCAAACCTACATTCATCAACGTTAAGCATATTCATGAGCGTTTGGCATCTGACCTTGTCAACCTCGGTTAGGCCCCTGAAACGACTGTCTGTACGATCCGTCACGTCCACTACGACAAGTTTTCCTGATGAACCCCTGATCAATTTATCCGCGTACCCCGTGAGAATATACTTTGTACCTTGGATGACACAAATTTCTTGTGTATAATACCTCTTATCACACGTCTCACTCGTAACCCTGCCTCGAAGAACATCTTTCGTGTGTTCACAAACCAGTAGTCGCTTAGCATCCGATAGTTTTGTCTTTAGTCCGAGCTGCACAAACACCGCATTCATTTTGTTATCGATATCTTTCATACGTCTAGATTGGAATCGTAGAGCATCTGATATGATATTATCAATCACTTCGTTTTCGTTACGTAGTTTCTCCACAATTTCTCGACGCCGAATACCGTTATCTGTCTGATCGTAGTATTTACCTATGACAGATTTAGCGACATCGAGTGGTTTTTTAAACCAATTAGCACCGGAAATAGCGGGAACATCCGATACATTGACGACAACTGTATCAAGGTCAATAGGTTTGCAGTGAAACTTAATATCCCGTACGACCGAGTAAATCACCCCACATGCCCGAGAATCCTCCAATGCATCGTGTGCACGGAATGTCTCACCGGTGATGTAGTTGAACAGTGTTCCACAGCGATTATTTAAAGTATCAAGGAATGCAGATTTAGCCATATCCAAACTGCACACAAACTTCAATTGTCGAAAAGGTTCAATTGAGAGTCCATATCTGTAACATTCACTGAACAGGACGTTTTTGTCGAAATTAGCGTTATGAGCTACGAGTGTCGTAACTCGTGATTTTCTCACGAATTCCAAAAACTTTTGGTATACTTGCACAAAGGGTAAACCACGCCTCTGTGCATATGAATGCGTGATGCCGTGTATCGACGTAGCACCTACCGGATCGTCTTGGTGTGAACCTAATACGTATCCGTCTGGGTAGACGATGCTGTGTTGTGAATCAATCTCGCGTCCGTGGCGAGAGAATTGTATAGCTGCGATGGATGCCATTCTGCATCCACTCCATAACTGGTAGTTTTCAGGGGTCACGGTGGTGACATTCGGGGGCGGGCGCCCCGAAGTCTCGGTATCCCATGCAATGTATCCCATTGGTAAATATGATCTGTTTTCTTTATATTAAACATCTAACTTAGGTGCAATTATTCATCAAAGTCGTCGACACAGACATCACCTAAATTCTCTTCCTCAGCGTCATCCTCTTCCTCTTCCGGAAGGATACCTTCATCTTCTTCCGGACCATCATCATCATCATCATCGTCGTCATCGAGTGGGGTGTCGATGGTTTCCACTTCTTCCACCTTTTCTTCCACCTTTTCTTTCACCTTTGGCTTCGCGGGTTTGCGTTTAGTCGTCGTAGATTTGTCGAAGATTTTTTCGATGATTTTTTCGATCTTTTTTGCGAACTCGGTTCGCCTTTTTTGATTCGTGTTAATTTTTTGAAGAAACACATCTGAGAACCCAATGGCTTTATAAGCCGTGATAACCGTTTTAATTGGTGGTTTTTTCCCTTTGGAGTAGTAGTTGTTCCACAACTCGAGAAAATGTGGTATAAGCTTGACCCGGACTTTACCAGACTTAAGGATTACGAGTTTTAGATATACCTTATCCACGAAATCGAGTTCTGGCTCGTCTTGTATATCGCGTTTTTTTGGTGGTTGTAACTCGATGATATCAGGCGATTTAAACGGTACCCCGTAGTGCGCATAGTTTTTTTCAAGTAGGCGCGCGTACACGTTTGAAGCCTGTATCGCGAATTTTTCTTGTTTCTGTGGACGGGTTGGTTCTGTCTTGAACCCTTGAATTATATTAGCCAATACACCCGACGTAGGTCTGCTGACATTGGGTGTAGTAGGTGGATGAAAACGGTGAGCCGGTCGTTTCAACATTCTTATTTTTTTATTACAAAATTTCTAACTTAGGTCTAATTTACGTTCTTCCACACGCGTAATCAAGTTCGCATCCGATGACGTGATGCGCTTGAAAATTCTGAAGAGAGCTATACGGTCCCCATATTTCGATAACCTTACGTTCTTTGTCGTACCATATATAAGCGAGTTCCAAAAACTTAGTGAGCCAATAGAAACGTTTCCCATTCCTTCCGATAAACCTATAGAGTTCATTATCTGAATAAGACGAAACATCCATCTCGCTATAATGCGTGTTAGGCGGGGTGTACGGCGCCATCTTAATCGTATAACGTTGATATTGTTTAAGTACGTTTATGCACCACATCCACATCCCGTCGTGTATCCCTCCTTCTTCTTACAGTTGCAGTTTTTAGATCCACAATTCGCGCAGTAGTGGCTGCGACCTGTCCATGTATGATAAGAGTTCGTTGTGGCAACGGTAATAATTATAGCGCTAATGAATATAACAAGAAAAGCCTGTGGCGCGGTCGGTAACTTCATTTTATATTACACGAACATTTTTTTCCTGCGGTCACGCATTTGTTTTCGTTTAGCTTCAAGCTGTTGAGGTGTGTACATTTCCTTCTTACCTCCACAACTATATCCTGAAGTGGCTGTCGCTTTATCAATCACGATGAGTATCGTGATTATCATACTAATACAGAAGATGCTTCCCGTAAACGTTTTCAGGAAATTTCCATTCATAAACAGAATGGGTCCCGACATTTATGATATACCAACATATTTATTCGAATTCGTATTCCTGTTCATCGTATAAACTTATTTCCGACTCGGAATCATCGTCTGTATCATCACTGTCATATTCCAAATCAAAATCTACATCCGAATCAGTCAGGCAATCATAGTAAATTCCATCGGGACGTTTCACGTAATCACCAGTATCTTCTAAGTCTAAACCATCATAAAATCCAGACACAGCTTCTCTAGGAACGGAATGTTGAGCATCATCTGACCATTTATACGCATATTGATCTTCGTCGTATAACAACGTGTACACTTTATACGAATCTACACACACTTCCTGTATTTTGCATATTTCGGTATAGCCGTCGACATATTCTACGTCGATTAACTGACCTTCCATTTTTTTATACCGAGTGTATTCTTAAAATAACATTTTTCTAGAGTATAATATATGAACATTCCCCACGCCACCCATCCCGAACACGCTGCAATGTTTGATATAGATGACACCCTCATTGAATCTCGTAGCGGTAAAAGAATGGAGAACGTCTATGCGTTGTATAAAAGTGTACAAAATAAGGGGTATAAAATGATCATTATTACAGCCAGACCAGGGTACTATGAAAATGTTATTCACACACAGGAACAGTTAAAAACTCATAACATTTACTACGACGAACTAGTGTTTACTCCGCCTCCTGGAAAGTCTGTGTATAAAAAGAATTCTAAATATAACTATATCCTTTCCGTGGGCGATATGGATACAGATCTAACCGATTCCACGTACGCAGTTAAGATTTCCATCTAGAATTACATATGTGACAGGTAATGAAAACCGTCATGGGTTCGTCCGCGCCTCTCGTCTGCATCTGGTAAAATGTAGTCTTCCAATCTCTGCACTTTCCACATTTAAACAATCCCTTATAATCTGGATCGTTCATGATTGTTTTACCCTCCTTCTTCGTAGCCTTTTCCACATTAATCTCTATTTCCTGTGCCATGGGGCCTTCCGGCCAGAGCAGGTTTGGGGGTGTCTCCACGATTGCAGATGATTTTAACTCACCGGATAGAATACGAAGTTTAAGTGATGGTGAGTTTCGTAGACACTTTTGAATCTCAAGAAATTTCGTTTTGTAACGATTCATGTGTCTATGATTATCCGCAGCCGGTGTATCACCTAACTTCGTAGATCTAGTGATAGCCCAGTTATATATACACTTTTCTATGTTAATGCATTTTGTATCCTCTTTGGGAAGTTCGAGAAGTTCCGAAAAACGATTGACAACAAATTCTCTGGACATTATTACTTATGTTATCGAATTAATTAATAACGACTTAAGTGCGGCATGGAATTCCTCGCACAGTCACCAAATGATTCTGGTGAACACCTGTTAAATGGGTCGGTGGTTTGTTTACGCTGATTAGATTCTTTCGTCACCCCCCACAGGGAATCTAACTCGTGTAAAGAGTACTTTTCCGAGCACCATTCGATCAGTAAAACAACTACAATTAGCGCAAATAAAGCAAATTTTAAGGATATCTCCATATATTAATAACAACTTTTTTATTTACATATCTCAGATGACGAAAGCTGTATTAATACACGAGGA
>Ga0114994_10002081_pt1 | contig 14515 bp, 7 predicted proteins | sample ArcticOcean_MG_C_9_FD_87043 | JGI IMG/M metagenome (GOLD analysis project Ga0114994, IMG submission 87043) | Marine microbial communities from western Arctic Ocean - ArcticOcean_MG_CB2_152 | ecosystem: Environmental > Aquatic > Marine > Oceanic | place: Arctic Ocean: Canada Basin | collected... | reverse complement strand
GGCGCGCCGTCGGCGGAGGGAATCGTATTGTAGGTGTGCGAAGCCATTGTTACCTGCGTGAACCAATGACTCAATTTCGGTGTCGACGGTACGTCGGCGGCGCGCGGTGCGCACCCTCGGCGCGGCGGCGATCACTCCACACTCTCGGTCCGGACGTGACGACGATGGCTGTGACTCGCGCGGTTCACGGCCGCGCGCGCCGCGGGGGCCGCCAATTGCAAATACGCTGAGGCTGAGGCTCTGCGCTTATCGTCAGCGCGGCGGACCGCCGGCCTTCTACGATGTCGAGCGGATCGTGCGTGTGGCTATAGGACGCGGACGCGCACACTTATGAGCGATTGACTGAGTTTGAGTGAAGCCGACAGGAGATTTTACTGGAACATGTCCGAAAACCCCGCGACGAGGACTTGCAACGCGAAGACCACAAACTTCGTGCCCGAACACCACAAAAAGAATGCACGGAGACTGATCCGGGGCAGATGCCCGGACCAGGAACGCGTGGAAGGCGACCCCCGGCTAGGACCGACGCACGGTCATATGCAGTACTGTGCGTTAGACCTCACGGCGCCTACTTCGCGACCTCCGCCAGGCCGCCCCCCGCGTCCACGCCCACGAGGGCCCGCGCGTCTGCCGCGAACGCGAGGCCGGCGACGCCCCGGGCCACGCTCACGACCTCCGTCCAGGGCTTGACCTCGCGCACGATGATTGCAGACTCCGTGCCCACCGCCAAATACTTGCCGGACGAGTCGAAGCCCAGAGACGTGCAGGGCCCCGCCACGTCAAAGCTCTTCAGCTCCTTCAATTTGCGCAGGTCCCAGAGCTTCACGCCCCCCGCCGCGTCGCAGGACGCCAGGTGGTAGCCGTTCTCCGAGAAGGCGACGGCGGTAATAGGTGCAGCGTGCCCGTCGAAGGCGTGCACAAGCTTCTGGTCCCTGACCTCCCAGACCTTCACCCTATGAGCGCCGTTCGTGGACACGGCGCCGGCGACGATCATGCCGTCGGGGTGGACTTTGATGGCCGAGGTCGCGCGGTCGCCGGTGTCTGCCTGACTTTCCGCTAGAACCGCGGACGCTTCCAACGATACTAAAGACCACCTTCCGCTCGTCTTCATGGCCACGCAGTACTTGCCCGTGGCGTGGCTGTCGATGGATGAAACGTCTTGGACGGCGATCGTAGAGGTCTCCTTCAGTGTATCGTCGTAGACCGTGACAGTGTTGGCGCCGCACGCGGCCATGCCCACGTGGGGCACGAAGCACGCCCCGGTGGACGCCTTTTGCACCACTTTGGGCTTGGCGGCCGACGCGCAGTACGCCACACCTTGAGGCCCCCAGACCAGCGACGCGCCGGTCGCGACGTCGTGGACGACGCCGGCCGCGCTTCCTAAAGCTTTCTTCGTGGGTTGCGGCGCCCAAGCCTTGATCTGCGCGGCGGTGGCGAGCTGCGCCGGCGCCTTTCGCTTCTTTCTAGTTTTCGAGGTCGCCTTCCAGTAGTCGCCCAGCGTCGCGTAGGCCGCCTCCAGAGCGGCCGCGTCCACCTGTTGGGTCACGACCACGCCCGCACCGCTTCTCGCTAAAGCTAACGCGTCATCGCGTTCCTTCGTCAATCTTGCTATAACCCGGCACGCGGCGTCGTGCTGGTACAGCGCGTGGCTCAACTCCCGCCGTGTGGCATGCAATTGGCGCCGCGTCGCGTGGGACTCGACGACCAAATCGTCCCACTCGTTCTGGAACATGGCCATCATCGCCGGGAGGGACGTGGCCGAGAGCGGGCGCGGCCGCTGCGCTAAATCGCAGGCGACGGGGAGGAGGTCCTCCGGTTTTAACTCCTCGCCGGTCACGGGGCACTGGTTGTCGCTGGCCTGGAGCGCCTTCTCGATGAGCCTTTTCTCGAAGAGGTGCCCGGTCTTGCGGCTCACGACCGGCTCCATGGGCACCTCGCCGCTGATGGCGCAGTACATGGTGGCGTGTTCTTGGTGCTAGGCGGCGGCGGCGTACGGCGGGTGGTCCCGGCGCGGTGGGGGCGCTTGGTACGAGGCGGCGAGCTCTCAGTCGGCTGAGTCCCTGGCGGCGCACGGTTGCAGCGAGGCACACGGGGCGAGGCGGTGGCTTCGCTGAGCAAGCTAGATGTTACGGAATAGCAGGCAAAGGCGTGCTGGGCGAGCAGCGGTTGCAAACGCTAAGGACGCGCCGGCGAAACCCGTATGGGTGCGGGTTTTCACCGCGTTTTTGATGCGCGCCGTGTTCTTAGCGCGTCAGGAACATCTGGAAGCGCTAGCACGGTTTCAAGGGCACGCCGTACTGGCAACTAGTCGCAGAAGCTGCGACGAGATCAGCGGGCCCCGTATCTCCGCGCCTGGCCAATTGGCCAATCAGAGCACAAACAGCAGAGAGCCCCACAGCCATCGCCGCGGCGCCTCAGCGGCGGTACAATAATGGACGCCGTCAATGCGCGCCCTGACGCCCTGCGCACGGGCGCGAGCGACGCCGAGCCGCCGCGCGACCCCATCGTGCTCGGCGACCGCGCGGAGACCGCGACACCGGCGACGACGACGGGCCTCACGCCGCGCCTGGGCGCCGCCGCGCTCGCGCCCGGGGTGCAGATCCCCGAGCTCGCACTGTCGGCGCCCGCCCGCCCCAGGGAGCCGCGGCCGCGCGGCGCCTCAGAAAGCGACGGCATGAAGCGCGTCCGAAGCAAGCAGGTGCTGGCCACCACGAAGGCCGCACGCTTAGGTGGGGAGGAGGACGCGCCGACGGCGCGGCGGCGGGCCGAGTCGCTCGCGGAGCTTCCGCCCGCGGACTTCTTCGGCACCGAGGAGGTGACGCGCAGCGGCTACACGCCGGAGAAGGAAATTGGGCGGGAGCGCTCGTCCACGCAGGAACTCACGGACAACGACTCGGACGACGAGTCGTCCGACGACGACGCGGCCATCGCCTGGCTGCAGCGCCAGAAGCGGCCCTCCACGACGCCGTCGAAGCGCGCATCCAGCGGGCGGCGGTCGAGCGCGTCGCAGGTGCTCTCGCCGCCGCCGCCGCCTCAGCCTCAACCGGAGTCGCCCCCGTTGCCCGGCTTTGAGCGGAAATCGAGGGAGTCCGAGTCGGCCCGCAAGGATCGCGCCGCCCTACGCCCGGCGCCGCCGCCCACGCCGCCGCCGCCGCCTCCCTCGGACTCGAGCGACGACGGCGGCTTGGACGACCTGCAACAACTCTACCGGGGGGAGCGGACCCGCGAGAAGCACTCGCGCTCGCACGCGCAGGGGGCCGCGCGGGCCATGGCCATCGCCAAGCGCAACGGGCAGCGGGCGGCGGGCCGCGGGGGGGGCTAATATGTCACAATAACCTAGAACACCCGCAGCCCCCACGCCAGGATCGCCACGGCCACGAGCGGCCGCACGAGCCGGTCCCGGAGGCCGACCCCCAGCAGGCCCGCGAGGCCCCGGTCGTCCGCCCGCATGGGCCGCGGCCCCAGCGGCGCGCCCGCGCTCCCCAGGCGCAGGAAGACGCCCAGGTCCACGTCGCCCGGCCGCCGCACGGGCTCGCGCAGCGTGTCCGGCGTCAGACTGACCCGCCCGCGCCCGAGGTCCAGGTCCACGCGCACGGACGCCACTTCGTTGGTGGGCGAGTCGTAGCCAAAGGTCACGAGCGCCGCGGGCGCCGGCGCGCGGAACACTTCCACGAAGACGGGCTCCGGCTCGGCTTCCTCCTCCTGGTCGTTCTCCGCGTCGATCTCCGCGTGGGTCTCCTCGACGGCATCAGGCGGCGTCGTGGTCGTCTTGAGCGCTTCGTCGACGCGCCGCCACGTGCCCCGCCGCAAGAGGCGCAGCGGGTCCATGTCCAAAATGGGCTCGTCCGTCGCACCGGGCGGCGCGATCCTAATGGTGGTGGGCACCAGGAAGGGGTCCATGGCTAGTGCCGTGGCCGCCGCTTCTTCATCGCCTTCGAAGCAGATCTCGACGACCATCTCCCGGGCGACGATGCGCTTCGCGATGAACGCGTACTTTTCATTTTGCAAGGGGTTGAAGGAGGACCAGCACTTCTTCAGATCGGCCACTCTTGACGAGTTATCCACTGATCGAGCGTCGACGCCGGAGAACGTGACGCGTAAGGTCGCGTTGTTGCCTCGCGCGAACGGCGTCTCGACCCGTCTAGCCACACAGACCAACTCGTCCACGAGATACCGGGCGCCCTCCACGGTCGGGTGCTCCCGCATGAACGCCGGGAGCGGCCCGAACAGACTCTGCCACTCGATGCCGGCCCTCCTCAACTCGGAATTCGTGGGCGGTTTCAACAGCTGGTCAAATTCTAACTCAGCTTTCGAGATCCGCACTTCCAAAGGATCTCTGTTGAGCGTAAAGACAGACGTCCACGCGATGGACACGGCATCACACGCACATTTCGTTAATTGCAGCGGCCAACCGTTCGTCGACAAAGGATTAAACAGCTTGTTGATCGCCCGCGCGTCGCCTTTTAAACGCCTTAGCGACGCCCGGCCTCGTCGAGCGGACACGGCCAGCTGGTCCTTCGGCTCAAAGCCGGGGAGCAGCACTTCGAACTGCCTTTTGAACAGCCGGTACACCAAAGCGTCGTCGAAATCGGCAGAAGTGACGCTCTTGCGCCACAGCGCGACCTCTGTCTCGGCCTTCTGCTCTTCCGGCGACCACTGCCAGGGGCCCGTGACGCTCGGCGGCGTGTCCGTCGGCATCATGTCCGGCGTGGCGCGGCACATGCTGCGGCGGCGCGGCGCCGGGGGCGGTTGTAATGCTAGACAGCAGGCGCCCAGCAACGCGAGGGCGCGCGGCGCCATCGTGCGGAGCCAACTGCTGTTGGGCTTGAAACCTCTGTGTGCGGCGGTATACGTCGATTTGAGTGCCGCCTTCTGTCAGATCCTACAGTGGGCACGTGTGAGCTATAAATGAGTAAGTCCTGTGCGTCGATGGCGTGCCTGGTGCCAGTGTAGCTCGGATTTGCCCAAAACTGTCATCTGCACGGGTTTTATCTCACGGGTTTTACCCCGAGTTCGCTACTTCAATAGATTTGGGCTGTACTCAAGTATCCTCGCTTCTGTGTAGCACAGCTGCGTACCATACTATTCATCCGTCTTGATCCTGCATCGCTATTGCATCACTGCAGCATCACTGCGCAACAGCCGACGTCGCCGCGCTCTACTGCTCGCATCGGCTGCATTAGCATCGCTGCATCGTGCGACCGCACGACCGTCGCCGTTCGCTACGGCTCGTTTGAAAGAGCATGTCATGGGCCGAGGACCTCCTCACGCCCGGCACGGCCATCAAAATGGTCCCGGTGGCCAACGCGGCCCTCATCGCATTGATGGTCGTGCTCCTCGCGTCGGCGGTCTCGTGGCCGGGCATCGCGATTCATCTGTACGCGATGATGGCGCTCGGGCTGGGTTTGTTCGGTTCATTGAATTGGGTCGCCAGGGAGCTCCAGCGCGACAAGGCCGACTAGCACTCTTGCTTTTACTGCACGTTACAAACGCGGCCAATTTGTACGACGCCGCGCGGCGGCCGCCCGAGCGGCGGCGCGCGCCGCGCTTCGTGGAGGTGCCGGCGCCGAACGGCACGCTCGTGCGCGTGCCGAAGCTGATCTATGCGACGGCGCACAAGCGGCACCGCACGACGGAGCTCGTGGCGAAGGCCTTCAAAGCGGGGTTTCGAGGCGTCGACACGGCCCACGGCGAGCGCAAGCGCTACAACGAGAGCGCCGTGGGCGAGGCGCTGGTGGACGGCGTCTTCGTGCAGCTCAAAATCCACTACGCGCCCACCGGGGGCTCGTCTACCGACGCCGGTTGGAGGTGCTACGCGGCCGCGCGGCGCGGCCTCGCCGAGTTGGGCGTGGAGCGCGTCGGGGCTTTGTTGCTAAGGGGCCCGTCGGAGGAAGCTAGACAGACGGGCACCCTGAGCCAGGAGGACGTCCGAGCGTGGCGTTCTTTACAGCGTTTATCGGCGGAGGGCCGCGCAGACCTCATCGGAGTGTGCAATTTCCCCCCTTCATTACTGGAGGAACTCCTAGCACTCGACGGGCCGCCCTGCCGCCTGCACCAGACGCGGGTCCGGGCCGACCTGGCGTTCAACGGCGAGGACCGCGCGCTCGCCGCGAAGCACGGCATCGTCCTCCAAGCTTCTGGTTTGGTGACGACGAACGCGCCGGCCCTCCGGCGGTCCGGCGCGCTCTCCGCGCTGGCGGCGAAGCGGGGCACGACGCCGGAGCGGACCTTGGTGGCCTTTGCGCTGAAACTCGGGGTCGTCGCGGTCGTCGGCGCGGCGTCGCCGAAGCACCTCGCCGACGACCTCGCCGCCGTCGACCTGGCCGCGACGCTCTCTCCCTCAGACGTCGAGGGCGTCCTGGCGGCGCACCCGGATCGGCACAAGCCGGACAGCCGGCGGGGGATGCGGCGCGGGCCGGCGAAGAAGCGGAAGAGGGGGTCCCTGCGCGGCTGTGGGGGCGTGTGAGTAATGCGGTGGTTGTTTTATGCCTCTCTTCGGCGGTGGGGTCCTCTCATTTTTTAGCCCCGATTTACGACGTTTAGTGTTGCACAGCGCTTTGCGTTTTGCCTCCGAGCAAAGCCATACTTACGAGATATCGTCGTACGTGACTCGTACCCGCATACTGACGACGTACGCGAACTCGGTGCGAAGCAACGCGCCAGAGAACGGCACAAGCGGTGGAGAAACAGTTAAAAGTAACTATATCGAACAATGGTAGCAACGCGACGCAGCGCGTCCGCCAAGGGCACCAAAGTGACCCTAGACACCGTCCTGCTCGCCACCGCCGTCGGCGCGGGCGTGGCGGCGTACCACTTCCTGGACGCCGCGCCGGAGGTCGTCGTCACGAGCTGTTGCGCCGCAGTAGGCGTAATCCTCATCTACGGCGGCAAGGTCCAGACGTACGTGAAGGGGCGCAAGCCCAAGGCGCCCAAGTCGCCCAAGCGGACGCGCGTGCAGCCGAAGCGCTCGGCGACGCCGGAGCCGCTGAGCCGCAAGAAGCCCGCCAAGAAGGCGCCCAAGCCGAAACGCGCCGCGTCGCCGGCGCCGAAGGCGGCCAGGCCGGCGCGCAAGGCGGCTGTCGCGCCGAAGAAGCCGGCCGCGCGCAAGCCCGCGGCCAAGTCGAAGGCAGGTTCGCGCGCGACCCTCGAGGCGCTCGCGTCGGCAAGGAGCACGCCCGCGACGCGCGCGGAGCTCAAGACGACGCTCGAGACGCTCGCCGTGGACTTCAAGTCCTCCGACTCGACCAAGTACCTCCAGCGCAAGTTGGAGACGTGGCTCGGGGAGAACTGAAGATCCCCTCCCGACTGAAATAAGTTCCATGGCGATGACACACTCTTCACGGTTGGGGGATATGGGCTGCCCGTTGGCCTCGGCCCGCCCGCGGCCGTCTCAGGACGAGGATGCATCGGTCCGAGGCTTGGAACCCGCACCCTGTGGAGCGCCGGAAAAATGCTCCGCAGCGCCATCGGATGTGGCTCTGGCAAACACACGAGCGCTTCTAGTAAATATTGCTCATTTTCACAGCGCTTCTCGACCTCACGAAGCCATGTTTCGAAACGCGGCTCCCCACCGATAAGCTAGAGCAGTAGGGACATGATGTGGCTGCGCACAGCGCTGCTCGTAGCGGCCGCCGCCGCGACCACAGCGGACCCGCCGCCAGCGAGGAAAGCCACGGCGACGACGCGCCCGCCGGAGACGCCAGCGGCGGCTACGGCGACGACGCGCCCATCGACGGACGGCCCGACGCCCAGCAGAGCGCGCACGTCACCGGCGACGTCCGCCGTGTCCGTGGGCCCGCCGCGGACCGACGTCGCCCCGCCGGGACGCACGCGGGTGCGCATGGTCGTCTCCGAGAGGTCGCGCAACACGCAGTTCTGCATCGGAGAACTTGTGTTCGTCGATTCGACAGGGAGAGACGTCGCGGCCTCAAAGGCCGCCGCCTCGTCACCGCGAACGCAGAAAGGCTTCGAGCCCGCGTTGTTGACTGATGGGCGCCTCCACCACGACTTTTGCTCCGCCGAGCCGACGGGCTGGGTGTCGCTGGAAGTGGCCGTGCCTTCGCGCGAACTCGCCGCGTACCGCGTCGGTAGCGACTGCGGCGAGGACACGCCCATGGACTGGACCATCGAAGCCTGCGACATGGACACCTCCGCCATACACGGGAAGGCCACGATGGGGATCTCCGCCTGCGCGCACGATGATCCCAAAAAGTGGGAGACACTTGATGTGAGGACGGACGAGCGCTGGAACAAGGGCTGCCAGGGCGAGTGGCGGGATTTCTCCATCCAGCGGTGGCGCGTACTGCGCATTTCGGCCGGGATGCAGGACTGGTGCTTGGACGCGCTGCGGGTGACGGGCGCCGGGGGTAGACCTTTGAGGATCGCGTCGGCGCGCCCGGTGGCCGCACCGGGCGCGACCCAAGCGGTCAGCATGGCCGACATCGCTATTCGGGCCCCCAAAATCACCCGCGTGCTCGGCATCGGCGGCCCACCTTCGGAGGGCGCGCCGTGGTGTAGCAGCGATGCGCTGGGCGACTTCGAGCAGTCGGTGGCGACCTTCTGCGCCGACGTCGTCGCGAAGAAGAAACACTGTTCTCACGTCGCCAAGGACTTGGGGAAGCGGGAAACGGCCGACGCCTGCGCGCGCGCCACGAACCTGGACGAGGCCTGCTCCAGCAGCCACTTCGAGTTCGACGCGGACACGCAAGCCTGCGCCTGCTGCGCGACGGCGGCGGCCAAACCGGGAGTCAACCTTCGCTGGGACACGCAAGCGACATCGGTCTACGAGTACAACTACTGCGCGGCCTTGGTCGTGGACCTGCAGCCGGATGGCCGCGTGCCTGTGGTGGCCGTGCGGATTAGACGGCCGCAGAACGACGCGCCCGCGCCGGCGCGGCTGCGGGTCGACGGGTGCCTGTGGGACCGGTCCCCGGAGACGGGACAGCGCTTGCCGTTTGGCGGGTGTCGCACGTGGAAGCGCCTTGCGACTGATGCGAAGGTCGAGTACCAGGCCGACGGGTGGGGCCTCCTGGCCCTTCCGGGCGGCGTCGCCGTGACCAAGGCGCCGCCGCCGCCCGCGTTCTTCGACGAGCTGGTCCACTCGCCCGGCGTCGGGACGTCGCGGGGCCCGGGCCAGGCGGCGCCCCGCGCGGTCGCGGTCGACCTCGGCGACCACGTCTGGGAGACGGAGGCGGACGGCGTCAAACTGCGGCGGATCAAGCTGACGCAGGCCCACCTCCACGACATGTCGCAGCTCTCGTCGGGGCGGGTGGTGTCGGCGACCTTCGGCCGCAACGTGAGCGGCGACTCGCTGCTCGGGCGCAGCCGGGGCGACTCGAACGTGATCAATATCCGGATGTAGGAGCGCGCCTTCGTGTGTAAATTTGTTGAATATTTATTTATTTATTTATGCTGCCTGGGGGGCGCGGGCCGAAGGCCGAAGCAGAGCGGGCGGCGAGATGCGGAGATTAATTTAATTTACTTTGCAAGATCCTCATTCCCTGTTGCAACCAACATTTCATGGATTTGCTGCCTTACTCGCGCGTCGGGGACGACCGCCGGGTTTTAATACAAAAGCCCCATGAACAGTGCGCAGGCTCGATCCTGTCATAGCGGCAGCCCACGGCTGCTCGCACAATGGTACAACACCACATGAGCTCATCCCAAAGGCAGCTCACCCCAAACAACTAAGGCACCAAGTGAGGGCTGTAACCTGAAAAGGGCAGCCTCTGATGGCCGACTACGGCTCGCCGCGCCGGCAGTACGCCTCGCCGCAGCGCCAGCTGAGCCGCGACGGCCGCATGCGACCCGCCCGCGACCTCGACACGCGCACGCCGCGGTACGAGTCGCCGCCGCCCCCATCGACGCCGTCGCCGACAAAGCGCGGCTCGCCCTCGCCCGAGGCGCCGCGCTACAGCCGTTCGACGCCTAAAACGCGACCGTCGCCCGTGACCTACGGCTCGCCCGGCGGCGTCTCGACGTACACGCAACGCACCGGCGGGTCGACGGCCGCCTGGGAGCGCGCGTTACACCGGCGCGTCGCGGCTCTAGAGCACCAGCTCAAGGCCGAGGTGCAGGCCAACGACGAGCTGCGACGCCAGGCGGCGGGCGACACGGTAGACGATGGTTCGATAGATACCCAAACATCTTTAGCGGCCGCGAAAGCCGCGTGGCGGCGCGAGCGCCGCGTTCTAGAGCGGCAGCTGCACGCGGCGCGGGCCGCGGCGGCCGACGCCGTGGCAAGGCGGCCCATGACCTCCGTCGAGGACGACGAATCTGTCGATGTCACGGACGTCGCGGCTTTGGTCGGCCGCGCCGCGGCGGCGTTAGACGGGGCGTCTTCCCTGCCCCGGGGCGACTTTCAACTGCGAAGAAAACTACAAGCCTGGGCGCTGCGGTCGGCCTTCTCCGTCGCTTCGCGGGTGCCGTACCGGGCGGTCGCACGGCGCTTCGCCTTTTGGCGGGGGTGCACCCAGGCGCCGCTCTTCGCCGGGGATAGGACGCTGCGGGTCGTGGCGCGGTGTTTACGGCGCGCGCTCGTCGCGTGGCTCCACAACGCAACTGTAAAAGCGTTTGGTGACTGGGCCGCGGCGACGCATGCGTGGAGGGCCGCAGACCGCGTCGCGAGCATGCTCGGGCGCCACGTTACGCGACGCGGCTTCCGCCGCTGGCTACGGTCTGCCGAGGCGCTCGACAATAGTAAACACCTCGCGGCTTTGGCCACAGCCTCGGCCGTGTCCGGCCAGCGCCAGTCGCACGAGATCGCGACGTACGAAAAGGAGTTGCGGGAGGCGCGCGCGCGCCATGCCCGGGAGCTCCAGGAGTGTGAGACGCGGCAGGCCCACGCCGTGGAGGAGGCCGCGGCCCAGTTCCGCGCGCGCAATGAGGAAGCATTAAGTGGCGCGGAGGACCGCTACCAGCGCTTAATTGATGAAGCCTGGCAGGCGACGGCGCGGGCGCGGGCGCAGAACATCGAGAGCATCGGGGCCATCACGCGGCACTTCGCGAGCGCCGCCCTGGGCCGCTGCGTCGCGCAACGGCCCGGTCGGGCGCGCCTCGTGTTCTTCCGGCGCTGGGTCTATAACACCCGGTGTGAAAGGCAGCGTGACGTCGCTACATCGCGATTGCGCGCCACCATCCGGCGGTGGGGCGCGCAGTGTACCGCGGAAGCGTGGTGCACGTGGCTCGACGTGGTCAACGACGAGGCGCGCCAGGCGGACCGCGAGAGCCTGGCTGCGAAACGGCTCCGCGCGACGATCGGCCGCTGGGCCGCGCGCCGCACGGCCCGCGCCTGGCGCGCCTGGACCGACGCCGTAGCTTCGGAAGCGCTCCAGGCCACGCGCGAGGCCGCCTCCGCGCGAAAACTCCGCGCCGCGGTCCAGCGCTGGAGTCTAAGAAAAGCGTCCCGGGCCTGGCGGGCCTGGACCGCGGTGGTGGCGCGCATGGCCCGGGGCGACCGGCGCCTGGCGCTGGCGGCGCGCGACCTGCGGCTGTGCGCGCGGCGCTGGATCTGTAGAAAACGTGCCGCGGCGTTCCACACCTGGAAACGGTTTGGGGACGTCCGGCGGCGCCTCGAGCGGTGTCTGCGCCGGTTCCTGCAGCGGCACCTGGCGATGGCGCTGGGGACGTGGACGGGCCACAGCCGCTTCATGAATCGGACGCGGGAGCGCCACGAGGCCGGCCTGCGGACGCTGGAGCGGTGCGTCGGGCGCTTGACGCACCGGCACACAATGGCGGCCTTCGACACGTGGCTCGCGGCCGCGGAGACGCTCAGCGCCGAGGACGCCATGCGGGAGCGGTCCGCGTTCTCTTTAGAACGCGGCCTCGCGCAGTGGCTCCTGCGCCTCGTTGCGCGCGCCTTCCGCACGTGGCTCGACGAGTCGCAGCGCGTGCTGAACCGGAAGCGCGCCATGCGCCGGGCCGCGCGCCGGTGCGTGTTGCTCTGGGTTTCTGGGTTGACCTCCTTCGCGTTCCGGGCCTGGAGCGGGCGGGCGGCGCGGCTCGCCCTGTGCGAGGACGCAGTAATGAAGCTCGAGCGGATCGCGGCGCGGGCGGTGCGGCGCATGTGCTCGACCGCGCAAGCGCGCGCCTTCGCTGCCTTATACGAGCGGACGGCGCGGCAACGCTCAATGGAGCACCGCCGGACGAGCCAGACCCGGGCCCTCGAGAAATGTATAAGGAGGTGGCGCCGGCGCGGGCTCGGGAAAGGCTTCGAGACCTGGTCCGCCGTGGCAACCTTCTTCCACAATTTAAAACGGTGCGCCTGCCGCATGCTACGACGGCGGCTATCAACGGCCTTCGCCACCTGGTCCAGCGCGCGCTTCCGGTTAGCCGCGCGGCAAACGGTGCTGCGGGACGCGGCGCGTACTCTGAAACGGAGCCTCGCGCTCTGGTTCCGGCGGAAAGGAGGACGGGCGCTCCGCGCGTGGCGCGGCCGCTGCGCCGCTTTACGGATGCGGGCCGATGCCGTGAAACGGCTCGACCGTATCAAATGGCGGGCCCTGCAGCGCCTGCGCCGGCGGTCGCTCTTAAAAGGGTTGAACGCGTGGCGCCGGATCCTGACGATCCACCACTTCATCGAAGACCACGCCATCAAGGCCACCGGCGCGCTCCGGCGCGTGCTCAAGCGCTGGCTGCACCGCGAAAAGGCGAAAAGTCTAGAAACCTGGTCCCGGACCGTGCACTTCATGCGAGGCATGAATAGGGTAGTAGCCAAGCTCGGCGCCCGGTTACTCGCCAGAGCCTGGACGACGTGGAGCGGCGACGTGCGCGCGGGTCTGCACCGTAGAGCTCTGCATTTAAGGGGTGCATTGGACTGCGGGCGGTGCCTCGTGCTGTGGGTCGAGCGGAAGCGCGCGCGGGCCTTCCGGCGGTGGAGCGGGCGCGTGTTAGTATTACGAAATGGGAGCGACGCGGTCCGCCGGCTGACCCGCGTCAAGCGGCGCGTTTTAAACCGCATGCGGTCGCAGGATATGGCAAAAGCCTTTTGGACGTGGTACGACGCCCTTTGTAACGGTCGGGCCCTTGACTTAAAAACCGACGAGCGTGTACAACTGCTTGGGCGCGTGGTCGGTCGGTGGCCGCGGCGGGCCCAATCGAAAGCGTGGCGCAGCTGGGCGCTGCGGGTCCGGCTATGGCGGGACGCGGAGCGCTGTCTCGCGAAGTGGCGCCACCGGCGGCGCGCGCGCGCGCTCCGGGCCTGGACGGTGTACATTGATGAAAATCGCCAGCGGCGCGACGCCCTGCGGGGTTGGAGTCGCGTCCTGGGTGTTTGCGTGGCGGCGTGGTTACGAAGGCGCGCCTACGGGGCGTTCCGCACGTGGTCACGTAAAGGCGTCCAGCTGCGCGCATTGAGTGCTGCGGCGCAGCAGGTCCACCGTATCCAAGGAACGGCACTACGGCGCATGCGTTCGGTCCAGGCGGCGCGCGCGTTCCGAGCTTGGTCGCGACATGCGATCGAGGGACGCGGGGTCGACGCCGCGCACGCAAGTCACCGCCACATGCTTTTGAGGGTCGTGCAGCAGTGGGTCCACCGGAGTCAAAGCGTCGGATTCCGGAAGTGGGCGCGACGCGTTGTTTTGTTAAGGCTGCTCGCGAAGAGTGTGGCGCGGTTGGTGCGCCGGGAGGCCTCCCGCGCGCTGCGGACGTGGACCGAGCTGATACAACGGGACAAGCGCTCGATACAGGCGCTGCGCCGGGTGCTTCGGATGTGGACCAAGCGCCGCTTCACGCGAGCGTTCCGGACGTGGGCCGGCCGCCTCTTTGTGTTCAGAGACCGGCGGACACGTGTAAAACGGCTCCTGCGGATCAAGGGGCGCGCCCTGCACCACCTGCGCGGACGCCAGTGCGCCCGGGCATTACGGAGTTGGCGCGCGTACGCCTCGTCCTGCCGCGCGCTGGACCGCAAGTTGCACCGGACCGTCGCCACGTTGAAGAAAGTTTTAAGGCGGTGGCTCAACGAGACCAAGGCCGTGGGTTTTAAATGTTGGCTCCGGAACTCTATTTTGAGACGGGACCTCGGGCGCTGCGTCTTGCGAATGGTGCGCCGCCGGCTCGGCCGGGCCTTTTCAACCTGGGCCCAGGACGCGTACCGCCTCGGGCTCAAGGCTGATGGTGCGAGACGCCTCCATCGCCTGAAGCGGAAGGTCATGACGCGGTTCCGCGCACAACACGTGTCGATGGCATTTGACAAGTGGATTTTGTTATTAGAGTATGGGCGCGACGGAGATGCCCGCCGTGCCAAAGCAGCACAGACTGCGCGCCGCTGCGTCGTCAAGTGGCTGCGCCGCGAGCTCTATAACGCATTTATGATATGGACCGACGCCGCGATCCTCCGCAACGATTTGGAGCGCTGCGTGTGCCGCATGCTGCGGCGGCGGCTGAGTTGTGCGTTCGCGACCTGGTCGAAGGAGAGCTTTCACCTCACCCGGCGCCGGTCCGTCTTAGAGGGCGCGGCCCGGACGTTGAGGAGAACGCTACAGCTGTGGTTCGCCCGCAAAAAGGTCGGCGCGTTCCG
>Ga0114994_10002075_pt1 | contig 14528 bp, 9 predicted proteins | sample ArcticOcean_MG_C_9_FD_87043 | JGI IMG/M metagenome (GOLD analysis project Ga0114994, IMG submission 87043) | Marine microbial communities from western Arctic Ocean - ArcticOcean_MG_CB2_152 | ecosystem: Environmental > Aquatic > Marine > Oceanic | place: Arctic Ocean: Canada Basin | collected... | reverse complement strand
GGATGGAACCGTTGTTTCTGTAGGTGGGGCCAGGTATGATTCCTACAATGGAATTGTAAGAGTTTACCAGTATTCTAGTTCTGATTCTAGCACTGATTCTAGTATTGAATGGACCCAAGTAGGTCAGGATATTGTAGGAAGTACCATCAATGATGGTGGCACGTTTACCCTAGTTGGTGGAGACTATACCCTTTCCCGAGGAACGTACGATTCGAATGCGCTTTGGAATGAGCGTGTTGGGTGGTCGTGTTCATTATCTGTGAATGGAAATATATTAGTTGTAGGAGCTATCAATGGCGATGACGGTTCGGCGTTAGAAACGGGTAGTGCAAAGGTGTATTATTTGGAAAATAACACGTGGATTCAATTAGGTCAAACATTGTATGGTGATTCGTATAATGAAAGGTTTGCGTGGGCAGTGTCTATTTCATCGAATGGGCGGCATGTTGCTGTAGGAGCACCCAACTTTGCGGAATCGTCCATTGGTGTCGTGAAAATATTCTCGTTGCCGGTCAACACGGTTTTCAGTCTGGGAGATTCACAAACAAATAAATTGGAACTTACATCTGGTGAATTTACAAGCCTCAAATGGATTACAGACGGGTCTGTGTATGATATTTCTACGACCAATGTATTTTCAGATTTTTCTCACATCAAGATTACATTTGCCGATGAAATGAGTTTATTTGTGGACGATTCTATTGTGGGTTCTGTAGATATTCCGGCGTTTGTAGAGGATATTAGTTTTCAATATAATTATCTGGGGTCTGATTTATTGAACAATAATATTTTTAATGGCACGATGTCGTATTTTACAATATATAAGAACGATTATAATTTGCTGGATGTAAGTGCAACTGCAGTGTTTTATATTTCAGAGGCCGACATACAAAATGTATTTAAAGTGAGGACCACTAATGTTTCCAATATCTCGTTTTCAGACCTTTTGTATTTTATGCACATGGATCAGTGGCCATCCGATTTGATACTGAATCCATTCAACGCACAGATGAACGAACCTTTATCTGAAAATGCGGTCCTGTCTTTTTGGAATTCAAATAAGATGACTGTGAAGCACGATTATATTCGGTACTTGTCTGAGAAAATATTCAATAACAAACATTGTGTATCTATGTTCAACAATGAAAAACAACTGGTTGATTCATTAGAGAGTATGGGGGATACTTTTTATCAAAATAATATAAGAAATGTATTTTGGAAATTCTCGACAGACTCGTCACACAATCAAGTTGGATTTATGTATGACTCGGTTACAGGAAAAAATGCCACGACAAATAGAATTACAACGAATGATAATATTTGTAGGCAACTAATGAATACAATTTTACAAAATGCTCATTCGAGGTTAGATAATGTGCAAAATATTATTGACAGTAATGGTGTGTTTCCTTTACCGATACTACAAGGAGATACAATTTCGTTTGAAACATCTTTAAATCCCGCTGAAGACCAGCATTCACTTACTTCTATAAACGAATTTGGAGGACGATCATACAAGATTAAATTGGTGATAACCTGATAACCTGATAACCTGATAACCCGATAACCTCATTTAGAAATTTATGGACCGTTTGTGATTGTCGATAAAGGTTCTTTTGATTTCCCTCACACAAGATTCGAATTTTTTGGACCCTCCATTTACTTTATTCATATAGACTATATTTAATTCGCTTACATCCTCATTTTGGACGATTACTGCGTGGTGTTGGTTTTTCCACTGAATGTATTTTTTCAGAATTCTTTGTGTCAATATCAAGATAAATGATTTGAATTCTTCGTTTTCAAACACTTGCCAACAGTCATCTTCGTATTTGTAAATTACGTTGGGGTTTTCTATCAAACACAACAACGGAATGTCGGATTTGTTTTTATTCAATATACGCACAATACATGCTTCTCTGTTGTTTTGAAACAGATAATCCAAGTCATCGTCTTCTATTTCCAATTCACGTATCCAGGTGCTGTAGTTATAAATTCCGGTGTATTCTTCCAGGAATTCCTGAATAGTTTTGGGGCTGCTTTTTACTATGTTCCCGGGTTGAACATCGGCTAACTTTTTCTCCAATTCTTCGACTCGCTTTGATAAATCTACGATACATCGCAATAGTGTAGGTTTCTCTATGGAATTTTCATTGATACTTCCGTGTTGCAGTATCATATGCTTGTCGCGTTCTCTCTTCGTTTTCAACCGCATAAAGCATAAATTACAGCTATAATATGCGTTTTGTATCATTTATTATATCTATGATTTGTATACCTATATCATCTGTTTTGTTGAATCAATTTTTTATAGGATGATGAAAATGAATTATACCAAACAACGCCGAACACAACAACCAACAACAATTAAACCATCTGAATTTAATTATCAGGTAAATCAAGCGTATTTGAGAATGTCTATGGTCGATCGAATAAAGCATAATGGAGAACCTTGTAAAAGTTGCGGGAAATAATGTGTAGATTAAATTTGTAGATTAAATTTGTAGATTTATATTATAGATGAGTAAATATATGGATGATAAGAGAATGTTTTTAGAACCGAGTGTTTCTCAATATGGAAGTCGCATGGTGATGACCAACGTTCATAAACCTACGAAAAAGAAATATTGGAATATCGATACTCAATTCTGTAGCGATTATTCCGCAATCAATCCAACAGAATATATCATATCCCTACCAGAGGCCATCAACGACGTCAAATCTATCAAAGTGAAGGATGTCCAAATCCCTATAAGCTTTTACAATATTTCTTCTTCGTTTGGCAATCACATTTTTCAAGTCGTGGAAAACGCCAATAAACACAATATTATCCTTCCAGACAACCAATACGATTCCCTTTCTTTAGCAACTGAAGTAAACAATCAATTCAATATTTTAGGTATCAATATGTCCATTGACTTGTCCAACAATCAACACAAGGCTATTTTCACGAATCATTCGACTACAAAATCATACACGTGTCTTTTCGCAGTCACCAATAATGATTCTTGTTCGGGTTCCAACGTGGATTTCGACAAAAATCTTATAAAATCCAAACTCGGATGGATACTTGGATTCCGAAATATTGAGTATGACATCGTTCCCACGGCACAATTGACAAGCGAAAGTGTATATTATCCGTACCTGAAAAACATATTTTTGGTTGTGGACGAGTTTTCAAAGGGAAATCAAAACACATTCATTTCGCCTATGTATGATTCCCTTTTGAACAAAAATATTTTAGCTAAGGTTTCTCTCGATTACGAATCGTATCCTTTCGGGTCTGTATTAAACGGTAACGATGGTGGAGGATATCTATTGTCTGACTGTCGGGAATATTCCGGGAAAGTGAATCTACAACGCTTGAAAATTCAACTTGTCAATATTTACGGTCTGCCCGTAAATATGAATGGTGTAGACTTTTCGTTTTCTCTCGAAATCGAGTACGAGTAAGGATTTTGTTGGATATTGTGAAAGAACAAAAAATTGATTCCAATTATTATTGTATACACATTTATACAATAATATACATATTATGGAAAGTGTTTTTCAGTTAAGCGATGAACAGAAATACGCGTTTCAACAGTTCAAAAAGGGACACAATCTATTTATTACGGGACCAGGAGGCACCGGTAAAACACAACTGATTAAATATACCGTTGATTATCTGAAAAGCAACAACTTGAATCATCAAGTCTGTGCTATGACAGGGTGTGCTGCGGTGTTATTGAAATGTGGTGCGGCTACATTACATTCGTGGTCTGGTATAAAGTTGGCAAAGGGTGAAACGCAGAAAATCTTGAATGGTATTTTGCGGAATAAAAAAACACTCGAATCTTGGCGTAGTGTTCGCGTGTTGATCATAGATGAAATAAGTATGATGTCCCAGAAGATATTTGAATTGTGTGATTTGATTGGAAGACACGTAAGAAAAATCGACAAACCTTTCGGGGGAATTCAAATGATATTCACGGGAGATTTCTTTCAATTACCACCTGTTGGAGACAAAGATGGCAATCTCAACACATCGAATTTCTGTTTTCAATCCAAAAACTGGTTCAACACTTTCAAAATGGAAAATCATATTCAATTGAAAACCATTTTCCGGCAAAACGACCCGGTCTATATTGATATATTGATGCAAATCCGTCGGGGACAACTCGACCAAAAAAATATAGACATACTCAAACAGTATATTCGACGGCCAATAAAAGACGAAAATGGATATGTCCCTACCAAACTATTTGCGGTAAGGTCTAAAACGGATTTTGTGAACTCGTCGATGTATTCAAAAATAGAACACGAAGAAATCGTGTATAATGGTATCGAGAAAATGGATTGTGCGTTGTGGTTAGATTCCCAAAGACCATTCGATGTAGAATCGCGACGGGTGTGCGAAAGACTGACACCCGATGAAAAAACACACTTATTAACTCAATATAAGAACAACGCCAATGTTTCAGAAAACGTGTGTTTGAAAAAAGGGGCGCTGGTTATGTGCACATACAATGTGGATGTTGAACTCGGAATATGTAATGGTTCTCAGGGTGTCATTGTAGATTTTGTTCAATCGAGTAAAAACGATTGTAAGATTCCGGTGGTCGCCTTCAACCACGGGATTCGAAGTGCGATTGATTTCCAGTTTTATCAGTGTGAAGATTTTCCTTGTTTGGCTATTGGGCAAATACCCTTGTGTTTGGCTTGGGCGTTGACCATACATAAGATTCAAGGGGCGACATTGAAAGACGCGGACATTGATTTGGGGAATAGTGTGTTTGAATTTGGACAATCGTATGTGGGATTGTCGCGTGTGAAATCGTTGGAAGGACTCTATTTATCGGCATTTGTCCCACATAGAATCAAGGCCAATCCACTTGTGCGAGACTTTTACGATAAAATTCCTTGTGTTGATTACGGGGATATGTTGGAAGTTGAAATAAGTAATACTGGAAATCGCGAACCAAAAAAAGATGAAACGGTGAAGGAAATCAACACAAATGCTCCAACACAAAATATTTTCGAGTCTTTCGCTTGTGATAATCCAGAAGAAGTGAAACGGATATATTTGTGAATGGACTGGTTTTGTGAAGGGACTGGTTTGTATTGGTTTAGTGTGAGGTATTTATAGGGAATATTATAAATATATTCATTTGTATATATACAGATTTCAAAATGGTAGCAGCAAGTGTTTTACCCGTCGCCTTTCATAAAGGTAAATTGTATTTTTTATTCGGTAAAGAAAATGAACTCGAAGATAGTGCCAAAGGATTCTCTGATTTTGGAGGAAGCGTGGAATCCGGCGAAACTATTATGGTAACGGCTTTACGAGAAGGCTCCGAAGAGCTGAGTGGGTTTTTAGGCTCCCCTGCAAGTGTTCAAAAGTTGATCAAGAAAAACGGAGGACATTATAAATTGGTTGTCAATGATTATCACATACATATGTTTTTATTGGATTACGACGAGAACTTGCCCAAATACTTTACGAATTTCCATCGCTTTATGTGGTCGAAAATGGACAAGCATATGTTAAACAGTAGCAAGTTGTTTGAGAAACAAGAAATTCGTTGGTTTTGTGAGAGCGACTTGAAGAAATCTATGAAACAGTTTAGACCTTTTTACAGGAAAATGGTACAAGAAATCATAGACAATATGTCTTCAATTCGGTCATTTATTAAAAAGGGGTCGTCGAGAAGCACAAGTCACCGAAAAACAATGAAGATGAAAGGTGGATGAGGCGTGGCGTCGCTTAAAGCTGAAGAACCATCAACAGCTTCAAGTGACAACGCTACCGATACTACTATAATGTAATTTCTTTGAAGGATTTGTCTCATTTTTGATTTTCTTTATATAATTAAATGACTACTGTTGAAAACATATACATAAAAGAAAATGTCATTGAAAACAATATTCCTTTACGTAATACAGAATACCTTGAAATCAAGAATGATGGGGTGCCTATGTATATACAAGGAAAGGTTAACAATAAGGCTTTTAGGTATATCCGTCCAATATTGAAGAAACAGAAGAAGGGTAAATCTAAAATAAAGAAATCAGTTCGGTTTAAGAAAAAACTCTCCTCTACCCAAAAAGTAGGAATGCCGATGTTCAAACCTCCCAAAAAAAACACAGGGAAGAAAACATCTAAGAAAAGGAGAAAACGTTCATAATCGTCGTCATCTAAAAACGACAAATAGACCTACATCATACACGAACAATTCGTGTTATGTAAAATAATACATATTAATTTATATATATAAAGTAAATTAAGATGTCTTGGAAATCACAAGGCGGAATTTATCCTACAGAAAAATCCAATAATATTAATGTGGATACAGTTGTCGCTAATAACATCATTTTGAAAAATAAATACATTGGAACGTTCGATGTTTCCGGTTCTCTTATTGTTCAAGAAGATTTGGATGTAAAAGGTGAATTAAATATTCAGGGGAATACACTCTTCACCGATATTCACACAAATTCCTTGGCTGTAAATAACGATGCATCATTTCTGGGAACTACATCGTTTATTGGTGACATCACCACTCAGAGCAATTTGAACTCGGTTGACATTAATTTGGAGGGCAATATCGACATCCAGAAAAATATCAACTTTTTGGGGACCAATGAAACATTACAACACTTTATTTCTTCTGACCCTTCTGGAATCTTTTTGGACAATATTCTGAATACGCCCCACACTCACACATTACAAATATACGGTGAGAATGAGCAATCCTTTTCTGTTGGATCTCACACTCTTATTAATAAAAATATTTTAGCGAGCAATGCGATGAATTCTAAAATCGAGACTCATATAGATTCATTCGTTACCAGCAGCGACCCTGGATTTCAACGCTCCGACAATACCAAGTTGTCGATTGATTTTACGGGGGGCACGAATTACTCCGATTTACCATCTGAATCCAGCGAAACTTTTGGAAATGCTCATATTTCATATCACGCTTCCGAAAATAATGTTTTTGTGGGCGATTTGGAAATTAGCGCGCCGAATAATATTTTTTTATCTAGGTCCACCGTTGTAAATGATAGAGATGACTCGAACAATGAAAATAAATATTTGAATGAGCCTCTTACAATTTACGATAATTCAAGTAATGTCTATTTTGAAACCATATATGATAACCCATACGCATATACTGGGTCGTCGGCAACCTTTATAGCTAACGACAAACGGTCTACCACCTTTACAAATCATTTAGCTTACTATTTGAAACAAGGATGGGAAGAGCTTACCCCTACGACCGGTCAATTCACATATACACCCATCAAATCTGGTTCCGCATATGGTGGCGGTGTTTATCCCAACGATGTTACGCGCAGTTTTGCCACGATGGGTATTAGAAAGGAAAACGGGGACTATTTGCCCAGTCAAAATGTGGTTCAAGGTAAAGACCCCGTTAAATATTTCACCACTACGGCTATTAACACGTATAAACCTCGAACCGAGGAATACGTTATGGAAATAAATGGTCCCACACGAATAGATAATGGAGATATCGAGCCTGTGGTAGATGCTGATATGGAAATCGATAAAATAAGCATTTCTGGACCACATAATAATTTGATTGGAATCATTGGGTCATCTGTTGATATTAGTGGCAGTTATTCATACAATAACAATGAAAATGGAAATTTGACTGGCGGGTATCGTCAAAAAATACTTCTTAGCTCCGACTATGGTTCCACCTGGAAATCGACTTTGTTGTACCCAATTGGCATTCAAGATTCGACCGGGACTTTGAATAAATGTATGCGTGGCCCCACTTTAAATGACTTATTGGTTATCGATAATAGCTTTGCTATTGCGGTTGGATTCGATACCATCATTTATACAAATTCTTTGTATGAAGATGCGTCCAAAAACTGGTTCAATATGACTGATACCACCGTTAACGATATTAATGATTATAAAAATGTGGTTATGGTTCGTGATGTAGACAATGTGCGATTTTATTTTTCGACATCCAACAAAATATGTTATATTGACACTACATTTTCATTCCTTTCGGGTATCAATGTTTCTGTCACAATTAATTTTGTGAACACATCAGTCGTTGATATTTTGTGTTTAACCGTGAACACCAACTTTTTGTTTGCCGGCGGCGATGATTACATTTATAGATATTCTTTGCCCAATCTCAACGACGAAACACTCGTGAAGCAATTGAATGTTGAGGCTAATAATAAATACACACAAATAGTCACATACGGAGAAGATTTATTGATGGCCATCGGTAATGGGATAATATCTGTTACGAAAAATTGTAGCGTGGAACAGGCAGACCCCTTTTGGTACGATACATATTACTTGATGGATTTGAAAAGTATCCACTTACAAGATGCGAATAATGCGATTATTGTTGGAGACGAAGGTCGCATTATCATCACACGGGACGGTGGAGAGACATGGCAAGATATGCCTCTGAATATTGTTAACGCGTCAGGGAAAAGCATTCTTTTATTGGACCCCACATATAATTTGTCTGTGGTTGGTTTGACAGATTCGAATACATTATTGATTTCGAAAGTTATACAAGGTTATGATTCAACCACATATGGTAAATCTATATTGTATAATGTGTTTGCACCGAATTATATTAATAAAGAACATAATACTGTGTTGGACTTAAGTGGAAATATGAATACATCCGGATATATTTCTATTAATGATGGAGGCGATATTCGAACTACTATGGACGATTTCAATCTCTTTACACACCCATTGAACACTCTTAATATTGGAACTCAATGCGAGTCTATTGTGTTGGGAACGAGTGATTTTGGAAATACAATCATACAAAATGATTTGTATACCACTCATAAACTGAATATCGACGGTAATTTAATACTTCAAAGTAATCTTGGGATTGGGACTGACTCTCCTGAAGAACGCATCGATGTTTCGGGGAATGTTCTCATACATAACAACGTGTTTGTTGGACAAGACATTTCCGGAAGTGGGAATCTATATGTTGACGGCAGTTCGCATTTCAATGACATTGCGTATTTTTATGATGATTTATTAGTTTCATCTTCACAATCCATTATTACGAATAGAATCGACAGTAATGACGTTCAAACAGAGTCTGTGAAATTTGGTAGTGTCACAAGAAATATTGAGTTAGGATACGAAAACACTTCATACAATAAAACTATCAATATTGGAGCCGTGAATGACCAAGTATTTATTAATGGTAAATTGTTTGTGCAAACCGAAAATGATCTCAGTGCTAATAATACAAATCCTGTATTTAACCCTGCCCAATTATATTTGAATGCTGACGCGGGTATTGATCAGCATGGTACTTCCGCTGGTGCTGGTATTTATTTTATTGATAATTCCAATAATTTAAACGCAGCTTTTATGAAGATATCTGATGATTTACAAGGGTTTACATTTATGGCTCCCAGTATTGACGCAAACAATCAAACTTTATCTAATCCTTTGAAAGTTAAATTTTCAACAAATTCATTTTCCACACACGATTTGTCCAGAACTTTGGTGATCGTTCAACCATCTTCGATTGTGCCACAAGATATTTCTTCGAACGCAGGAGATTCGGACTTCACCATTACGACGACTCCTATTGATATTTCTTTTCTGGTTTTGAACAGCGAGTCGTCTCTGGTGAATCCTCAAACACTCGGCACTGACCTCATCGTCGAAGGCTCGACTATATTAACTTCTTTGACGTCTAATCAAACAGACCTCTCTGGCACTACAAATATCACCGGGGAATGCTTGATGACCGGAAATGTTACTGTCGACGGGAAATTATCCGTGTCTGATACAGCGGAATTTAATGGGAATATTGGATTAAATGGCACCGTCGACGTGTCCGGAAATTTGTTTATTGGACAGAATTATTTTTCGCAAGGGAATGTGGTTCTGTATAATGATACCAACCTTTCTACTATTCATTTCGCAAGTGAAACTGACTCCAATTATGCCGCCATTTCGTTTTATAAATCTGTGGTCGGAACCGAATACAACAATTATTTCAATTATTCAGGGAACAACAATTCTACGTTAGTAATTACTTCTCAAACAGATAGTGTTGGAGATGACGCAGATAATATTTTGTTGCGACCGTCTGGGTCTATCATTATTGATGCTTGTTCAAACACAATCGATAATATAGGTCAAACTATTATTCAACCCTTCGGAGGGAACGTTGGTATTGGCCAAATTTACCCACAATACCCACTCGATATTCATTCCGATACGAGGTTTTTGAGTAGTGTTCAGTCGTATAATTATGATAATATGACTTTTTCCAAAGATTTTGGAAATGTGTTTGTAGATACAAATGTGTCTGTGGGCTCTGATTCTTGTTGGCAAGACATCGCAATTTCATACGATTCGCAATATATTTATGCCACTTCCTACAACGCATACAGTGAGAGTTCTTTGTATTTGTCTCGCGACAGGGGTGGTAATTGGACTGATATGTCGTTGAATATGGGGAATTCCAACAACTCCATTGTTCAAGCTGTTCCACATTTGGTTTCTAACGATACTTCTTTCAATACTTACGCGGAACTTTTGAATAGTGTTAGTTCTGGTGTTCAACCTTTACATACACAAATTGGTCAATACTTTGTTTCTGGGTCGAGCCAATTTCAAGACGCTACTACATATTTTAAAGCGTTTGATGATTTATCAGGAACATCTTGGATAAGTAATGCGCTATATTCAAATTCCAGTAATCCTGTTGGACAATATACTGGAACAGTTTCTACTGATTTAAATAATTTCCCATATGGAGCAACTACTACAAATGTTCCAGGTGAATATTTACAAATACAATTACCATATAATTTTATTGTCGAGTCATTCAATTTCTTGATTTATAATGATCAAACAACTAATAACTCCAATTCATATCCAAGACATATTTATTTAGTTGGGAGTAATAATAATAGTGATTGGAATTATTTGTTTGATTTGTCACTCAACGATTTAAATGTTGATGTGAATGACATACTGAATACAACTATCGAATCTGGAAATATCATAAACAGCCAATCTTACATTTACTATAGATTTATTGTTGATTCTGTCTTGAACAAAAGTGGACTAACCGGTGTAAGTACTGGGGCTACATTCTCAAACATTAATATTGCCGGACGGACATTGAATTCTGCGGGCACTATTGGAACCGGTATAGCTACTTCCGGAACCGGACAATACGTTTCCGTCATCAATAAAACATTCAACAATAATCAAGGCAATATTTTCGTCAATAATGATTACGGTGTTGGAGATTTCGTAGACACCGAAGTACAAGCTGGGAATGACGGAACCTGGCAATCCATCGCAATATCTCAGAAAGGACAATATCAGTACGCTGTTATTGGCGCCAGTCACGTAGGAGCTAATATTTTCATTTCCAACGACTACGGGTCTTCGTGGACCGATTCATATATGTCCGTTCAAAATGGATGGCAAAGCATTTCCGTATCTTCCGATGGTAAATATGTCTCGGCTGTGCAGAGCGGGAACTTGGAAAATCCATTTGGAGGCATTTATTATTCACACGACTACGGCCAAACGTGGAATAGCGACGAACAAATATACTCGTATGTTCCATACAATAATGCGTTTGGGAATCAAGGATATAATTCGTTTGACCGGACAATCGCTTTGTCTGTATCTGGTAAGTATCAAGTTGCGGTTGGGCTCGCCACGACAGAAGACCTTAGTGGAAGTGCCAATATTTGGATCAATAATAACTATGGTCAAGGATTATGGACTGATACCAGTTCTCGAGCCCCTTCTACCGATGGTCCTTCGATTTTCACCAGTATTTCGATAAATGGGTCTGGCCAATATCAAATCGCCGGATATCTTTCATACAACACAATCGACAATTCTTACAACGGAAATATTATTACTTCCAACGATTATGGTTCCACTTGGGAAGACCGTATGTATTCTCCCACTGATGATTCATATCAAGGATATTTCAACAAAAGTGTTATTTCGACCAACGGCCAATACATCACATCTATTCCAAAATATGTGGACCCTTCAAACACATTGAATAATAATATTGTGTCTTACGGTAATATTGTGGCCAGTAGTGTACATTCTTTTGATGATAACATCTCCATTAATTATTTGGGGTCTTCTTATTCGGGTAATGTCGATGGGGTTCACGCATTGAAAATAAATGTTCCAAATGATAATAATAGTTCTCTAATGTTTGGGTATGATTCCGCCTGGAATAGTGTGTATATTAATGCCAGTGATAAAGACCAACAAGGGAAAAACATTTGTTTTAATACAAATGATGGTGGACACATTGGAATTGGCACACACAAACCTCGAGTGGCATTGGATGTTGTCGGTTCCATTAGCTCATCTGATTTGGTTTCCGCGCAAAATTTCAGAACGGAATCTGATTATAGGATCAAACAAAATATTTCGGATTTGGATTCACACTCGATTGACCATTTAAGACCCGTCGAATATGATTTGAAAAATGGTCGTCACGATATGGGATTCTTGGCACACGAAGTTCAAGATGTTTTCCCGTTTTTGGTTTCTGGAGAAAAAGACGGGCAATCTATACAGTCGATTAATTATAACGGTATTATTCCTGTCCTGGTAAAAGAAATACAGGTTCTCAAACATAGGATTCAGGTTCTCGAATCTCAAAAATAAATACTTGTATAATTATATGAATGTGTGGTCTGGTTTCTTTGTATGGTTCGGTTCCCTTGTATCTATCGGTTCCCTTGTATCTATCGGTTCCCTTGTATCTATCGGTTCCCTTGTATCTATCGGTTCCCTTGTATCCGCGAGTCATTCTCTGAAAATCATTTCTTTACAACCAGGCGGTTTAAACGGGTTTTATATGTATGGTATTTCGAAATTCATCAAACAAAATTATGATTTAGATGATGCAACTTACTATGGGTCCAGCGCTGGAGCTTGGAACGCATTATATTTATCTGAAAACGGGAAAAAGGAAAAGGGTCCATCTCTCGAAACATATCTCGAAGAATTAGATGTTTCTGGTTTTTCAAATTTATATGACATCGAACATTCTATCAAACAATTCTATTTACAGCATTATACGAAGGACGATTTCAACTTACACCAATTGAATATATGTGTCAGTCAAATAAAACAGTTTGGAATAGAGAAAAAAATATACAGTGGCTTCACAGATTTGGAAGACACATTGGAGTGCTGTATGGCCAGTTCTCATATACCGATTATTACAAACAACAACTTATTTTTTGAATATAAAAATAAATTATGCGTGGATGGGGGAGTGTTTCCTTTCCCTCATCCCGAAAACGTAGAACCAAACCTGATCATATACCCCCATATGTGGGACAATTTGAATATCAGAAATAAAGTAAATATGCGAACATTCAATATTTCGCAAAATATACTTTGGGGATATCAGGATGCTTGTTTACATCAAGCCGAATTGGACAATGCGTTATTATAAACATTTACAGTTGATTGGATAAGCTATATTTTTTGATAAATAATATGTCTTATTGGGTGCCGACATTGTGTTTAATTTTCTATAGGGACGGTCGTGTGTATTTTCACACACCTTGAACTCCGGACAGTTCTGTATTTTGGATTCTTCCTTTTCTATTTGGAAAATTCGATGCTTACCTACCGGTAACAATTGGCTGGGTGTCAGGTTTTTATTTTTGATGGTGTTTTCTAAATGGTATTGGGCAAACTGCTTGTATTGCTTCTGGTTAAGCACGTTAGGAAATGTGTTTATGTCCGTTCTCAATACTTGCGAAACCTTTTTACGCTTTATGTAATCACTTTGAGACATTTTTATATATTTCATACAGATTTTATTCCAAACTACTTTTTGCCACTCTATAAATAACATTAGCAAATAGAGAACCTACCAAAACACCTACCAAGACTTGCTTGATTGTGTGTCTACCAAATTTTATGCGCTGATACAACGTTAATGTTCCTATGAAAAAAAGACTGAAAATCAGTAAACAATCTCTTACATACGACTTCACACACAATAAATACGCGATGGAATAAAAACTGGTTTGCGCGTGCCCAGACGGCATACCATATTCATTCACTCCTTTTAAACTATCATCGTCCAGAAATTCGATTTGTTTCTGTGGACGAGCCTCCTTTATTATGCTTTTCAGGAAAAAATTCAATAAAATATTCAGTATCATTCCCAACACATACATTATCAAGTAAGGACGCTGATCCCACAACAAATACGCTGACGAGGCGAAGAGTATTTTAGGTCCGTAAAATCCGATGTAATCCAAAGGAGTTATTATCATACTTCCTTACTTGACTTATTGACTTGTTGTATTATAATAACATTTTTTTGTTGTGATTGATTGGTTGTGTTTGTTTATGTGTGTTTGTTTATGTGTGTTTGTTTAGGTGTGTTTGGGATCTATGAATCAGTGGACTTGTATAATTGCTCACAAATAAACGAAAACGACCAATCACTGCGATTCAAATCCACCAAATCTCCTCG
>Ga0114994_10002073_pt1 | contig 14531 bp, 15 predicted proteins | sample ArcticOcean_MG_C_9_FD_87043 | JGI IMG/M metagenome (GOLD analysis project Ga0114994, IMG submission 87043) | Marine microbial communities from western Arctic Ocean - ArcticOcean_MG_CB2_152 | ecosystem: Environmental > Aquatic > Marine > Oceanic | place: Arctic Ocean: Canada Basin | collected... | reverse complement strand
TAAACGACCCGTATAACACAGTAAAAGCATGGCGTTCGCGGACTGGACAGGCCGCCCAGTGTCGCTGCATGCGCGTATGTTTTTGCCAGTCGCAAGCGCCCGCATTGACAGCGAAATGCACACCGGCAACAAGGAGCTGAAACCGAACACCATTTTGAACCTTCCGTCCGGCTATGATGATCTTTTTGCCACCTACGAGTACGATAAGCGGGTGGGCGGCGGCGCCAGCGGCGCATATGTCGCGTTGTTACGCGTCAAAGGCGTAAAACATCTGAAGGCACTAGGCGACAACAAGCCCGCCTTTGAGCGGTTGAAGATGGACCTAGTAGGCGGTGATCCCGTTTTTATCAAGCTGTACGCCACCGCTGTCGACGACCACGATGGCATTGGCGACGAGCGACCTTTCCGCGAGGTTCACACGCTGGTGACAATGTCCGGCATCAGCGGTTACAGCCACGTGCTGGACTACGGCATCATCAACACCTCGGCAGTGAGCCGGATGTTTGGCAAGGACCCAAGCCAACATGAGCCACTTGAGCACCCGCCGAAGCGGATGTTGTTCGTGGTGATGACACACCCGCTGCTTGAGGCGCAGATTGACCGCATTGTCCCAGGCGAAGGGTCCGATCTGCAGCACGCCTTTGCCCCTCACATGGCACGCAAGAAGGCCACGATGCTCGGCATCGCGCTTGGGATTGCGGCGGCGTACAGCCGCGCCAGTCGCGCCATCCCGGGGTTCCGCCACAACGACCTGCACCCTGGGAACGTGATTGTGGATCTGACCCGAACAAACGGGGAGCTCACCAACCCAAGGCGGGTGCCGTGGAAACTGAACAGTGTGGTAAACCTGCTTGGGGCGGCCGACATGCAGTACCTCAGCTGGTTGAACCCGTTGAGCCGCGAGCTCCAAAAGGCCCTGGGCGCCGCGGGTGGGGACATCGAATGGCCGCGCTGCGGCTTGATCGACTTTGACTTGGTGGGAAGCGCCAAGTGGTCGTGGCAGGTGGGGGAGCAGCGCGTGAAGAAGACCCAGACCATGAGCGAGCGGTTGATTCAGTGGATCATGCACTGGCTCCCGGTTTCCTGCGTGTTCCAGTGGAAAAACCTGCTTGAAACGCTTGACATCTTTCAACACGGCAATCACGCCAACGACACCCGGCACATCTTTACCTACTTCATGATTGGCATTGTGGATTTCCTACATTCTGAAGGTGTTGAAACCACAAAGGCGTACGCAATTGCACACGCGGCCTTTACGCATTATGCCCAAAGAAAGGCGGTCTTTGACATTCAATTCGCTACGGCGGTTGGCCTCAGCGTCTTCTCGCTGTCGCTCTCGTTTTCTAACTGGCTCTTCACGACTGCGGCGACGACGGTGCTAAGGACAAGCCGGGCCGTGAGCGCGGCTATCACGTTTTTTGAGGACGTGAACACCACGTTCAAACACGTTGTTGGGATCCCGGACATGAAGTACAGCGGCCTGACGACGCCGGTGTTCACGCTTGCCGGAAAGCTACAGTTCAATCAAAAACCCAAGGCCCTGGAGCGGCAGCGCGCGGTCCTAGTAAGATTAGCGGAGAAATTTCTCGCAAGCGAGAAATACTACCCGGGGACAGACGAGCTAGTGGGGCAGTTCAAAATCCGATGGGAGGAGGTCAAGTATCTCACAGAAAACTATATCCTCAGGCGCATACGCGACGTGTTCGGGGTTGGACGCCAAGCTATGTCAATGGACGCCTCCGAGTTTGTGGCAGAGGTGGCGTTTGTCAACAAGAAGCTCAAGTTAAGCGTCAAGGGGAACATCAAGATCAACGTGGGGACCACGGGCTGGATGAAGCTGAAGAGCATCACACTGGTCCAAACCGAAGACTACTTTCGTGTTGCGATCAAGCTGGTAACGCCGAACGCGATGTTCGACTGGGAGAAAGCAAAGCTTAACACGGCCGGCGGCATCTTCCGTAACAGGAACACCACGCAGGGCCGAATCCTTCTAACACTGTCACGGCACGCCGAAATTTTTCAGTTGTATGACCTTGACAACCAGCTGGACCTGCTTGGGTTTTTGATGCGACCCGTTGCTACCACAACCGCGCTGCCTGCGTGGCGCGTGGAGAGCACCGCATTTATGCTGCGAGGGCCGACCAAAATGTACAGCGTAGGCGATGAAGAGTTGGTAGCGGAAAAATCGTTCCTTTCGAGCTTTGTCGAGAGCTGGTTTCCGTGAGCGTTCAGTGCGCGAACAGGACGGCCACACAAGCGAGCGCCTCGAAGTAGAGCATGCGAATCGGGACCAGAACGGAGAGCCGCGAGGGCCAGTGGCGCCGCAAACGACATGCCCCACCCGAACCCTGTCACGGCCAACTGTGCCAGCCTGTTCAAGGCGGCCTGACACGCGAGCCCCGCCGTTGTTATGGTTGCGATCAGCGCGTAGGCGTAGTTGCCGACCCATGCGCTCACCCGCATCACGTACCACGGCAGGCCGACGAAGTAGCCAGAACTCCTCCTGGGTGCCGACCGCGACCACGTACGGTGCGTCTGCAGAGACGACCAGGGTGCAGGTCTGGTCGGAATCGCTTTGGTGTCCGGTGGCCACCACCGACACGCAGGCCGCTTTCGCCAAAGGGCTCGTACACAAGCGAGCCGGCGGTGTCATTACTGGCGTGGTCGGCCGGCGCGCCCAGGGTGCAGCTGGGACACGGAGCCCAGCACCGACCTCGCCCCGAGCCGGACAGGCTCGAGGATGGCGATGAAGTTCGATGTCTTGTAGTGGATGCGGATGACCTTTGGGCCGTGGCAGTAGATGGACGGCTCGCCGTCCAGTTCATGGTGCTTCCCGCCCGCGAAGTGGGCGATCGCCATGGCAGCCAACACTAGCATCGCACGTGTGTGACACCGCACCCACAAATACACTGCATGTCCGATTTTAATCATTTGAGGCGCAGGCCATGGACAAGGCCCCGATCTACCGTGACGCAGGGGTGGATTGACAGCAGCGGGATGACCACCGACGAAGCGATGGGCGCCCCCAAGTGCGAGGCCAGCTTGCGGAGAATGTCGATGAGCGGGGCGTACATCGATCCGGTGTCGAGCACGCAGTGTGTCGCGATGGCCGCGAGCGTGGGCAGCAGGTGCGTGACGTCAAGACACTGGCCGGTCTGGGTGTTGATTGCGGCGGTCCTGCCAAACGGGGCGGGGTGGAGGAGGTAGAGTATGTCGGTGGGCCTGGTGGTGTCGTGCAGCGTTGCCAGGACGTGCGCCACTACCACAACATCCTCCATTTCGATTATGCGTTTTTTTTGACCCCTGCACGGCGATATTGTTGCTTATTCGGCGGTGCACCGCCCACGTGAACACGTCCGCCACACACCAGTACTTGCGAGGGGGTGTGTAACTGATGCATGGATTCAGGGCCGCCCGTTAAACTGGTGACCGCACACATAGCGCGCGTGCAGATCGCGACACTTGGTGGGATCACCACAAAGGAGGTAGCACCTGCGGGTGCGGCCTCTGGTCTGTATGTTGCGACTAAGGGCGGCGACTCCCTTTACCCGCTGGCGCGCGCCGACGGGGTGTACACGCATAACACCGTCGGGAGCTGGGTGGAGCGGATGGAGCCACCCCTGCGGTCTGCCGGGCCGTTCCAGTACGGAAACCCCGACTGGCATTACTGCGACCCGCGGGTTTTAGTGCTTGCCAACGCCGTGCACATCGGCCCCCGCGCGTTTGCCGGCCACTACCATGACGCCAGCGACCAGCCCGGGCACCCCAGACCATTTGCGACCCGTGCCGCCGCGCTGCACGACTTTCCTGGCACCACGCTCGACACTGTATCGACGATCCATTTCCGCGCGTCGCGGCACGGGTATGCAACCCTCCTCATCGAACCGGGGGCGTTTGCAGGGTTCTCCGCGCTCGAACGGGTGACCTTTTCGGGTTACCACACCATTGGGATCAAAGCGCTGTCGTTCCCGGTCGTTGAGCACTGGGACTTTGGCCGGCCGGCGAGGCTGGTGCTGGGGACCGGGTTTAGTGCCTCTGGTTGGGATCCGGCTGGACCCCGCACGGATGCAACGCTTTTGGGCACCGCAGGGTCCGATCTCTGGACTGAGAGCGATATGGCGCGGTGCTTTCGCGGGTACAAAACAGCCGTGCGCGTGGGGACATTCCGCAAACACGTGCGCTTGCGCGTGGATCCCTTTAACGTCCTCTGGGACGACGCGATGAGCATGTACAACGACCACACGCTCCCAACAGTGTGAAATGCCCGATACACACATTTCAGCGCATTTCAATCACGTCAAAAATTAAAGTGTTGCGCAATTCCCATTTTTCGAATTATGCTTTTACACGAAGTATTGATATGCGCTGTCTGGATGCGGAACACCCTGGGCATACAGGCGGCGCTGCAGGCCGGCGCGGACCCACGTATGTGGGATGGGGCAGGCGGCACCGCCCTTTCCCTGGCTGTTGCGATGGGCAACAGCCGACCGACGATACAGATGCTCCTCGCGGACAACACTGCGACTTCCGATATGCCCTGTGAGCACACTGCGACTTCCGGTTCAGCGGTGCGGCGCAAGCAGCCCGGGTTGGTAGGGGTCCTACTTATGCATGAGCCCCACCTGCTCGACCGGTGCCCCTTCGGGGGGTGGTCCACCCCGCTCATCTGGGCCAGCCGCAACGGCTGGGCGGACATAGTGGGGGTGCTGCTGGGCAGCGGAGCGATTGTCGGACTTGCATCCGGCAATGGGACCACTGCGCTGATGGCATCGGCGACGGCCGGCCACCGCGATATCGTGGCGACGCTTCTGGCTCATGGGGCCAACCCGAACCAGTCCAAGGGGAACGGGTGGACGGCGCTCATGCTGGCAGCGAAAGAGGGCGGGGATTCCGTTGTGGAAACCTTGCTCGTCGGCGGCGCGGACCCGAACCAGGCGACCGGCAGGGAGGACACCGCGCTGATGGTGTCGGCGATGGCCGGCCACCACAATATCGTGGCGACGCTTCTGGCCCATGGGGCCGACCCGAACCAGTCCAAGGAGAAGGGGTGCACGGCGCTCATGCTGGCAGCGCAAGATGGCGAGGATTCCGTTGTGAAAGCCTTGCTCGTCGGCGGCGCGGACCCGAACCAGGCGACCGACAGGGATGACACCGCGCTCATGCTCGCGGCCGAAGCGGGCGAGGGTTCCGTTGTGGAAACCTTGCTCGCCGGCGGCGCCGACCCGAACCACGCGGCTGTCGACGGGGACACCGCGCTCATGCTCGCGGCCCAGGAGGGCCGCCTTTCGATCGCGCACTCGCTGCTTGCCCGGTTTGCGGACCCGAACAGCGTGACGACGGACGACGGGGTCACGGCGATGATGCTGGCGACGATCGACGGCCACGTGGACATGGTCGCCCTCCTCCTGGCGTACGGCGGGGACATCGACATAGTGGACGACCTCGACGACACGGTCATGGACAAGGCTAGACGCAATAACCACCCCGCCATGGTGGACTGCCTAGACACGATCGGGGGCTGGTCACGATTCAAGATATCCGCCGCCTGCCGGCTCCACCGGGCGGCGCTGTCGATGCTTAGGTCTTGCGAGATCGACCCGCGCGTCTGCACCCTTGCCGAGATTACGACGGTCCTGGAGCTTCCAGCGCACACGATGTGGCGGGGCTCGCCGGCGCCGTGCCGTGCCACCGACGCGGTCATCATGGGCGCGCTCTTGGCGTGGACTCCGACCCGCCACCAGCTCTACGGCCCGGCCTTCCGGGCGGGCATCCGTGCTGTCCTTTTCACGGCCGCGCGGCACCATCGGACGGCGGCGCCGAGCCTGCCGGCCGAGCTTTGGCTTATCGTGTGCAGCTTCCTCCTCCGTTGACATGCCAACAATAGCTAGTTACTAGTATCGTGCTCCTACGGGGTCTTGGATGAAATTCCCAGGGTGTCTGGCACTGATAATTATGAAAGCCGATCGGAAGTTCACGTGTATATACCCGCAATGCTAGGGGCACGAAAGGATGTTCACGGCCGAAAGCCGATGTACGTTTGAGGCCGAAAGCCAGTATGCGGACCACACCCATCCTAGTCGTGATCGGGGCGCGCCTCCCAGCTATGGCGAGGGTCGTCATTCTTTTCCACTGTCGTGGACTGGAGCGGATGGTGCCCCAATACCGCTGTCCCGCCCCCCGGAGGATCTCACCATCGCCCACAGTGGGGACGATGTACAGGTCCTTGCTGGGGGCTCGTCCTACCTGTACACGCTCGCGGCCGATTTCAGGGTTACTACCACCCAAAAGGGAGGAGTTTTCACGAGCGAGATGGCCGGGGTGGTCAACAACATGGTGGCAATAACTGGCGCGCAGATCGAATCGGACGGCGGTTACGCGATACAAAGGGCCCGAGTGTACATGGTCACCATCGCAGCCATTCAGGCGGACACCGAGCTCTGCTTTGACTACAACACCGTCTGGCCGGAGCTGGTCTCGGGAAAGGCGCCGCGCAAGCTGATGGCCGGGCGATACTTTGCGGCCAACACCATTCTCGGTTGGTATGAGGGTAACGGTACGGGACCGGATACCCACGCATTTAAATTACCATTACCCACAGGGATCATCCGCGGCGCGGCCACGCCAAAGGATGTGACAAGGCCGAACATGATCTTCTCCATGGCAAACACGGCCAAGTACAAGTATCGAGAGTCGGGACGATAGTGCGCTGCACATCCACACTCAACACAGGGGAAACAGAGGCGCCTTCCTGGCATGCGGGTTGTATTCAATGTGCTACGTCGTCCGTGCGGGTCTGTCTACACGGTGCGCTGGCGCTTCTTCGTTGGCGAGGTCTTGCCGACGGGCATCGGTGCCGGCGGGATCGGCGCGGAGAGGGTCCGGAGCGCTTCCGGGACAGCCGGGAGTGCGCCTTCTGGCGCGGAGAGGGTCCGGAGGGCTTCCGGGACGGCGTCCGACGTCGCCACTTCCGAATCCGCCTTCTCCGGCGCGTCTCCGAGCACTTCCGGTTCTGCCTTCTCCGGCGCGTCTCCGAGCACTTCCGGTTCTGCCTTCTCCGGCGCGTCTCCGAGCACTTCCGGGACGATGGCATCGTCCACGACCTGGGTCTCGGAGGCGTCGCTTGACTCGGGGGAATAAAGCGGCGAGGCTGGCGGGGTGACAGTTGCCATGTTGGTGATTATGGGGTTTAGTTTTTCCGGGAACTGATTTTTAGCGAGTTGAAATCATTTCTCGGCTCTGCAGGCCGGACACACCTGCAATGTGGCGGTGCTGTTTGCTCATCGCGGCGGCGGTTTGCCGGGAGTTTGCCCGTATCGCGCACAACGTGCAGCTGCAGATCCCCATGCCAACCGGATATGTTCTAGCCTGGATGGCGGTCGCGTTTGTGGTGTGTTCCAGCCGGGACACCGTCCCTCCGCTCTGGTTGGCCATTTTGGTTTACGGGAATTCGTGGTCCGCGGTGGCCATTGGTGCATCTCGCTGTCCTGACGATCTGACCTGGCTGTTGTGCGAGGCGGCGCTACTTGCTGTTGTCGTGGTGTCCGGGTCTGCCCGCCGTAACGCCTCTCGCGTTCTGGTTTCCTCCGTGTGACCCCTACACACCGGTGAGGTCTGTGATGCAGAGCGGGCAGGTGGGCTTGATGGCGAGCCAGCTGGCCAGGCAGCGTCTGTGGTAGATGTGGCTGCACGGCAGCACGAGGATGGTGTCGCCGACGGCCACCGGCTCCAAACAGATGGCGCATTCGCACTCGCGGGCGTTGCGGGGGCACTGGATGTCCCGGCAGGTGATGCAGAGCAGGCAGACGGCCGAGACCAGGGACGAGACGGCGAGCGCGAGCGCGGCGGCCATGTGCATCCCAGAACCGTCGCGTTATATACGAAACCACATCACAGCCAGGTTGCTGTGAACCCTGACGGCCACGGGCCGGCGGCCATCCTGGCTGGTGGGTCCCACACGAGGAGCGACGCCGTTGCCGCCCTTGCCCACCCGGCCAGCCCGCCGAGCTTGGTGGGAAAGCAGCGGATAGAGTCCCCCTGCCTGAGGCCAAGCCCCATGATCGTCTCGTGGTTGGCGAGGGGCCTGCGGCCCTTCCAGTTGAGCTGGCAACAACCGTTTTGGAAGAGGTGGCGCAGCTGGTCCTTGATGGATGCGACCGACCCAGCGCGATCGACGATGACCTCGACCGTTTTCCGGCTCGCCAGCGTGATTGTCAAACGAATGCACTCGCCCGAGGGGGCGAAGGGGGCCGCGCCTTGCCCGAGCTCGGTTTCGATCAAATTGAGCACGGCGACCTCGGAGTTCGCCTTGAACAGCGGTTCCGCCCGGGTGGCTTCGTAGATGATGCACCCGAGGCCCCACCAGTCGATCGGGAAGGAGACGGTGCTCTCGCCGCGGATGATCTCCGGCGCGCGGTACCACCTTGTCGCCACGTAGGTCCTGGCCCTGGGCCCGTCGCCGCTGACGGCGTTGCCGAAGTCTCCGATCCGCCATATGTGGTCCTTGCACATGATGTTCTCCGGTTTCATGTCGGAATGGACGACCTTGGCGGCCTTCAGGCTGCACAGCCCCAGCCGGATGTGCTGTGCCATCGTCCGCACCTCCATCTCGGGCAATGTGCGGGCCTTGATGATCGCCAAGAGGTTCACCCCGGCGAACTCCATGACCAGGACCCTGGCACCTCTGTAGTGGAGGTGGTCCACCAGCTGAACGATGTGGCGCAGCCCCGAGACTGCCTGGAGTGTACGAAGCTCCGCGTCCGCCCAAGCGCCGTTCTGCTCGCTGACGGCGTGGACCTTGGCGACTGTGAACGGCGAGCACCGGTAGACCTTTGCGAACGCGCCCCGCCCCACCATCTCGCCGAGCACCCGCCTTCCCATGCGCTCGTTGGGCGTTATTTCTATGTGTGTCATGGTCGGGTTATGGTTTAATGAATGCACCTATTGGCACCTGGCCCTTTTAGTGGCCTCGGCTAGCTCCTCCCTCAGCCGCTCGATCTCGGTCATTCGCCGCTTGCCCCTCTTGACCTCGCCGGTCAACGCCAACAGCAGCACCGTTGCTGCGGTGCCCATCTCGGCGGCGATGCCGCCGTGCTGGTGGTTGTCGGTGCTCAACTTGTCAATGAACTCCTTCGTCATGATGCCACCCGGTCCGACGGTGTACTTGCCCTTGGGGCCCCTTTCCTTGTCCGCGTTCGCCGCCATCGCCATCAGGCCCTGGTTCTGGAAGAGGTGTTGGATCGCGCCCTCGGTGCTCGTGATGCAGCTGTTCCTGTGGCCCTTGTTGCCAGGGGCCCCGTTCGAGGCGGCGGCGCCGGCCAGCCACCGCCACGACGTGGCCCTCGTCCTGTGCGTCTCGGTACTGCCGTTGGGCAACTGGGACCTGAGCGGTAAAAGGATCTCCTCCGCGGTCCCGCTCTTATTCACCCTCATCGGTGGGGTCGCCATCAAGGCCTCCCATGCCGGCTCCGAGTCGGTGCGGCGCGCCAGCTCGTGCAGCGCCGCGTCGACCTCCGGGCCGAAGTTCAAGGCGGTGAGCTTGTTCGCGTCGGACGGCGCCGGCGGCCCGTCGTTGTCCCTGCCGCCCGCCACCCACGCCTTGACGAGCCGGTCCTCCGCATCCAGTGTGGTCCACGTCATCGGCCCGTCGCTGACGACGAGGAACTCGTCGGTCGTGCCCACGCGACGGCGCGCGCCGACCCAGCGGGTTTCCCACGCCACGCGACGCGAGTCGGTCTGCGGGAGCGCAGCCCAGCGTTGCTCCGGTTGAAGCAGATACTCCTTCGTGCGCGATTTACCCCGTTCGCCCGAGACATACCCGGGCAGGCGGGGCGCATGGCTGCCGCCGGATCCAATCCGTTGGTGGTGGGGTCCGAACCGCTCGTGGACGATCCCCTTTCCCTCGGCGTAGCCCTCCACGCCTTCGGGGGTGTCCTTTGGCGATGTTTCTTTGAACAGCGCCGGCCTTGCGCCCTCATCACGGCGGCCTGGCCGGGGAGGGCGGTTGGGGCTCCCCGCGCGGCTTTGTGCGGGTGTGTTGAGAACGATGGGCGCCGAGCCATCTGTCAAGATGGTCTCGAACATGGTATCCCACATGGTGTCGACGCTCTCGGCGATGGCCTCGTCTCGGCCGATGCCGTCCAACTCCGCCGCCATGGCGTGGTTGATGTCCTCGTTTGCTCGCGCGGTGCTGGTGACGATCGCGCAGGCGTAGGTGAACTGCCGGGTGGCGGGGCCTCCTTCAGCGGAGATCGCCAGCGCCAGCTCTGCGAACTTTATTGTCTCGGACTCGGTCTCCCAGCTTGATGGCAGCCCAAGGATCATCTTTTCGATCTCGGGCCCCTCGGTGTCCACGTTGGCCCGTAAGGCGGGGTCCTCGCCACGGGTGCCGAGCACAGCGACAAGCGCATCAATAATCCGCATTATTTTCGGAAATGAGGATTTGGGCTCTGCAGACGTGATAAAATTAGAAGGATTTGGGCTCTGCAGACGTGAAATCCTGAAATAAACTTTACGCGAATTCCGCGCGACGCCTTGACAGGGCGACATGCCCGAACCAGGAGGGACGGGTGTGTGGTGCGGTTGTCAGAAACGATGGGGTGCGGGCGATCGCGGCCCCCTCCGTACGTTGGCTCTCGGTACCGAAACCCGCCGCAGCTGCGCTGGGCGCTAAAAACGCTCGCCGCGCCGCCGACAAACACGGGGGCGTGGGTGGCGGCGTACCGGATTGCGTCGGCATCCATCGCCGAAGCTCACCGCGGCATCGTGCGGCCGGTGAGGACCTGCATCGACCAACAGGGACAGGTGGGGCTCGGCGCCACGGCTGCAAACCGGGAGTACCGGTCCGGCCAGATCCGATCGACCGAGATGTTCATGGTGGCGCGGTGTGAAGTGGCCCACAACCCCCGATGAGGGTAACATACACGGAGCACCTGTACATTGCGCCTTGCGACCGGCACCTCGCGCGGACCGTGATGCACGAGTGCGCCACCGAGGGCGTCGACGTCCAGTACCACCGCCGCGACTCCTGCTACGCCATCTCCAGCCCGCGCGGCAGCTACCGCGCGGTCCAGCGGCAACGTGCCCGGATGTGGCAACAACTACTAAACCGGCGCAAGTAGGGTTTTTTTTTATTTTTCGGCCAGCACTAGTGGGGCGTCGCCGCACCCGTCCAGGCACCTGGCCACCTTCCGGCACAGGCCGCCGGCGTCGACGACCGTCGCCGCCCACCCTGCGCGCGAGCCGTCGCTGACGTACCCCTTCAGGCCGCATCCGTCGTCCATGGCGTTGCAGATCTCGGCAAAGTCGGGGCATTGCGGCAGGTTCTCCTGCGGCAGCGGCGTGATCGAGACCGGCCGGCCGGCGAGCCTGCAGGCCAGCCTCTGGAGCAGCTGCCACCCCTCGTCGGAATAGCGCCCGGGCACCACGAGGGAAATGTTGGGCCAGCCCCGGTTCTGGAAGGCGGTGAGCTCCTCGCACACCATCGCCACGGCGCCGGACATGAATGATTTGTGGGCAATTCCCAGACTTAAATTTAAGGCGGCGCTGGACCTACAGGAAGCTGGCGAAAATTTCTGGCGGGTTCACAATGCCCGGCTGCGCAAACGGCCACCTCTTTCGCCTGTGGGCGATTATTAACAGCATGCACAGCACCACGCAGAAGGCGGCGGTGGTCGCCACGCCGACGATCACACCGTCCGAACCGTCCGAGCCAACGTCTGGTGCGGGCGAGAGCGGATCTTCATCGGTCGGTGCCCTGGATGACGGCGGGATCGTCGCACCAGCCACGGTCGGTGCCCTGGATGACGGCGCCGAGGTGGGACCGGCCGTCGGGCCAGCGGTCGGCGGGATCGTCGCACCAGCCACGGTCGGTACCCTGGATGACGGCGCCGAGGTGGGACCGGCCGTCTGGCCAGCGGCCGGCGGGATCGTCGCACCAGCCACGGTGGAGCCGGTCGTTGGTGCCACTGTGGGCCCGCACGTCTGGTCCTCGCAGCAATAAAAGGAGCCGGCGGTGTTTACGCATCTTGCCCAATGGCTTAGATTTAGATCCACGGGATTCAGGGCGCCCCCTACCATGGTGCCATTCGCGTGCGTGTGTTCAATAATCCGTGCATCCGTCACACCACACTCATTAGTCATGTTAACCTGCCATCCGTACGAGGTCTCAGAAGTGACGCACTCATCGGTGTCAGCACAGGTGTACACAGTAGACCCATTGTACAATGTTAGAACCCCGTCGACCCAGAGTGGGACATTCTCGTATCCATCTTCGCAATCGCAGTCAAAAAACAGGTTGTTGCTCCAGTCTGAACACCCCTCGATCGTGTCCGCGTCATTACATTTGCACTCGCCCTTGTTGTCGGCATCACACGTGCTTGCCCCCTCGGGGCATTTCTCAAAGGTTTCGCAGTTGTCACCACTCAAAGTATCACCGCAGTCACACTCAAATCCATTGGCGTTGTCGATGCAATGCCCGCCGTTGCACGGCTTGCCGTGGCCCTTGCGGTCTCCAACCCAGGTCAAATCCTTCTCGGAGCGAATGCACGTAGCAGGGCGATGAGCGGGTCCGGAGCGCGCACACCCGTAAACGTTGTGTACAAGGCGCAGTGGATCTCTGTCTTCGTACACGCATTCGCCCTCGTACTTGCCGGTGTGAGCATTATAATCCGCGGCTGCATCTATCGCGCTACAATTCACTTGGTCAGCGATGGGCTGGCACTCATCTGTAGGGACGCACTCGTACTCGTATCCGGTGGGCAATTCGGTTTTGTTGGTGATATGCCTGCTCCCAGTGTAGTTCGTTGACAGTACCATGTGGTACCCCTCGGCGCACTCGGTGCAATCAACCCCTTTGTAGCCCGCGGCACAATTGCAAACATAGCCACGCCTGCCCCGCTCCATCCACCCGAAGCCGGGTTGGTCCCGGAGAACAAGACCGTTTTGCGTCGACGTGTGTTCAAAGCTCCATTGAAACTCCACCCCTGGGCGATCCGTACAGTTCTGGATGTTATTCACGACCATGTTGGTCTCCGCTGATCTAAAAGTCGGACTACCACCACACGTGGGCACGAGCTCAAGGGCGGTGTCGAAATCAGACGCCTGGTCGCACATGTCGACCTCAGTACAAACCGAGTCGGCCGTGTCCGTGAAATTAATTCCCAACTCCAACCACGTGGTGTTCATCCTGTGTCCGAAATTGCAGCTACATTCCATGGCCACTGGATCATCGACGCCTTTGTAAGCAACTATGGCATGGGGTGCCCAGTGGTCGCGGTGACCCGCCGAGTCGAAGTCGTGGGGGGCCGTGTGCACACAGTATGGATTGGTCGTGTCGGACAAGTTTAGCGATGTGGGACACTGCGTGCAGGTTGGTTTAACCCTACAGGCGAACGCCACAAATATATCCAGCTCGTTGTGCTGGACCAGCTGTTTTACGTGGGTCTCATTACAACTGCAAGTGTCTTGCAGGCATTGCTGCCCATAATAATCCTCGCACTGGTCGTCAGTGGTGCATGGCATGCCTATTGGCTCGCACCTGTAGTAGGAACCGTGCACGAAAGAAACATTGTATTCTGGGACGTTGTAGTTTGTGTTGGTGTGCCGCCACGTTTCCAGTTCCGCATTTTGTGCGCGTAGCGTATTAATAGTGCTGTCGACACCGTGGCCCTCCACTTCGACGCGTTCGAATTTTTCGGCACACGTGCAAATGTCAGAGGTAGCATTGTACCTAGCGCGGTAGCCACAGTGCTTGTGAGACCATTCAGTCCCCCCATCCGATGCATTCTGGAGTGCTACGCCATCTTCGTACCCAAGGACGGCGGCAGCATCCTCCTCCGTCTCGCACCACTTGTACCCGTTATGGGACACCGTCAGGTGGCCAATGCACGGCACGCAGTCCATGACTGCGGTGGTGTAATTAGGCGTGAGCACGCCAACGCACGTGGCATTTTGTCCTCCCCCCCTAACATCAAACACCGGACGATTAGTGGCATTCGAACTACCCATCGCCCACGCCACTACGAAGAGCATGTCGAACAACGGATAAGACGCTGGTTTATACGATCGGCCGAAGACGCGGGTCGTCCTCTGGTGCGCCAGGGGTCAGAGCTACATGAAGCTGGCAAACACGTTCTGGTTCGCATTGCCTGGCTGCGCAAACGGCCACCTCTTCCGGCCGTGGGCGACCACCAACAGGATGCTCAGCACCGCGCAGAAGGCGGCGGTTGTTGCCACGCCGACGATCACGTCGTCCGAACCGTCCGAACCGACCGCGCGGGTTGGTGCGGTGGGCCGGGCCGTCGGCGACGGAGTTGGGCTCGGGGTCGGCGACGGCGTCGGCGACGGAGTTGGGCTCGGCGTCGGCGACGGAGTTGGGCTCGGCGTCGGCGACGGAGTTGGGCTCGGGGTCGGCGACGGAGTTGGGTGCCTTGATGACGGGCTTGATGTCGGACTTGATGTAGGGTTCGTAGATGGCCTTGACGTTGGGCTCGTTGTCGGCCTTGACGTAGGACTCGTTGTCGGCCTTGACGTAG
>Ga0114994_10002066_pt1 | contig 14554 bp, 8 predicted proteins | sample ArcticOcean_MG_C_9_FD_87043 | JGI IMG/M metagenome (GOLD analysis project Ga0114994, IMG submission 87043) | Marine microbial communities from western Arctic Ocean - ArcticOcean_MG_CB2_152 | ecosystem: Environmental > Aquatic > Marine > Oceanic | place: Arctic Ocean: Canada Basin | collected... | reverse complement strand
TTCTCTCCAAGCCGCAGTTGTTTGGCAGCCAGGTCCCAAAGAAAACGTAGCTCGGACTCGTCCAACGAGTTCGCTGGCGTCTGAGGGTCGATACCACAGATGAACAACAACTCAGCCCGGTAGACGTTGCCGATCCCAGCGATGATCTTTTGGTCAAGCAACGCAGCGCCAATAGCGATCCGGCGTCGCTTCATCGCAGCCACAAATGTGTCAACCTGCGGCACGGCCCCAGGTATGTCGGGGCGCAACGGGTCAGGCCCAATTGATGCAGCAACCTTGTCGACTAGGTCGGGGTTTCCAAGATCACAAACCATCGGCCCGCGAAGGTCCCAATTCACATCATTGGTCGCCAGGCGAAGTCGGACCGCTCCGACTGGGTCACCCTTGGCCTTTCGGAACTTTCCAATCAGTCCCAAGTGAACATGCAGAACATCACTTGCGGCGAAGTGCACGACAAGGTGCTTGCCAAAGGCCTCGAAGCCGTCACATACCTGGCCATCGAGTTTGCTCGCTCCAGCATCGAATCGACCCTGCGGCGACGACGCCTGAATCTGGCTTCCCTCGAACGCTAGGTTCAGATCCCGCGCGAGTCGGTGAATCGTGTGGCCCTCAGGCACCGAAGTCGCCCATCAGACTGTGAACTTTCAGACAGCGACACGTCGGAGGCTGTGTCCAAGGCCGCTTGTTCAAAGGCATCACACGCGTGTCCTGCATCTTGCGAGACGGTATCGACCACCTGCTCGAAACCGACACGCCTTGCAGCAGCAGCGGGTGCGCCGACCACGAGACAGGCCTTGGGCAGCGCAGCTCTGATTTCGCTCGCCTGAGCAAGTGCCTGTGGAATCAGAGCATCGAGCGCAACACCCGCGCCGACCCCAACCAGGTCATCACAACTCTGCGCCACAGAAACAAAGGAATCGGTGGGCGTATTCGCGCCCAGATCGATGACGGGAAATCGACGATCGCTAAGCAGGTCCGACAACAATACACTCAGCAACGCATGAGGGTCACCTGCAAAGACACCAAGCACAATCGTGCCCTGCCCGTGCTCCGCCACCGGCCGCTGTGTCGAAACAAAGGTCCGAGCTGCCCCAGTAGCCGATACGTGGTCGAAGTCGCACGGTGCTCGTCGGCAACGTCGAGGCCGCCGTTTCTCCATCTTTCACCGACCTGAACACGAGCCACTTGCAGCAACTGGCTGTGTACATCTCATGGTCTAGCGCCACTGCTGAGCGCGTCGGTAACGATGTCCCAACAACCAGCGGTGTCCCCGGCCACAAGACAATCGGTGAACGGCCCGGCCACGAACTGACGCGGGCCGCTGCCCGATTCATGGCGGCGTCCCGCGTCAGTTCCTTCAGCGACTACGGCGGCCAGATCTTCGGCCTTCACCCACTATTTCCCAGCTCGCTTCTCGGCAAGCATTCGACCGGTTCGCACGTCACGGTGCGCCGTCATGTAGGCACGTTGAGCTGCTCGGCAGCATCGGCCAACGTGACTGGCGAGGACCTGTTTTGAGTTTTAGATATCGACCTCAGGATGCCGACTCAGGGTTCGATCGATGTGTCATTCGGGCGCTAAACAATGGTGATGGTTGATAGTGATGCATCGGCAAGTGGAACGACCTCCAGACCGACTCCACTCCACTCCACTCCACTCTTATTCTGGCGCTCGCCGTCCCTATGACGCCCATTACGCACTGCGCCAGCCACAGCGCTGCACTGCCGGTCAGGCGGCTGATCAGCCGAGACAGCGATCAGTTCGAACGACGCTTGCGAACTCACCACATCTAGCGTCAGATTTTATTCAAGCACTAAATTTATAATTTGAAAAGACCAAACAAGAAACTGCTACCTAACCCTTTCGAAACGGCGCGATCTCCTGCGATACTTAGCAGCTATGCGGAGTAGGAAAACTATCGCGCTCGCGATAACTCTGACGGTGGTGGCTTCCACCTTGGTCTGTGCTGTGCAGGCCGCCCGTCCGGCCGGCGCCCAATTGCAGACCACCGTTGATGACCCAGCACTCTTTGACTTAGAGCTCGCCCAAGCAGAACTCGACTCACTCCATCTCGAAGCTGATGGTCTGCGCACTGAACTCGCCAATGTTCTGGGCGCTATCGACGGTCTAATCATTGAACGCGACTTCATCGAGCTCAACGACCGAGCACGCAACGACGTCATGCAAAAATCGCGGACCCAAGCTCGCAATATGGCGATCAACGCGTACATCGGTATCGGTCCACCATTGTCCGGCCTCATCGTCTTCGATGCCGAATCGGCAAACGACCTGAGCTTCCGCAATGGATTGTTGCGCCATCAGGCCGAGCGGCTACAGCAAGCTGCCCAGACGTATTCGCTGCTCGCTGGCGAAACCAACGCCAATGTGCTTGGACTCAGCAACTCGATCAACGACGAAATTCGTATTGCCGAAGCCCTGAACCGTGCTCTGGCTCGCCCCATCGAACAGATCCCCTATGCCAATTGGGTCATCAAAATCGCCGAGATCAACCGCCTTGGCGACGATTCGTTCGTGGAAAGCGGCCGGGGCGAACCAACCCCCGAAGAATGGCGCAAGCTTCGCTTCTGCGAATCGACCGAGACCTACAACATCGATACCGGCAATACCTTCTACGGTGCCTATCAGTTCACCTGGGAGACATGGGGCACCGTGGGTGGCGACGACAACCCGGCTCACTCGCCCCCAGCAGAACAAGATGCGCGGGCTCGGTTGCTCTACGCCCGTCGCGGTTCGCAGCCCTGGCCGGTCTGCGGGCGGTTCCTTCCCTAACCCTATTCAAAACTCCCCCTGACCCTATTCCAGGCCTAAAGAACCGGAATCTGGGTCACGCGTCGGTCGTAACGACGATGAAGAACGCGTCAGCGGGTCGACAGCTTGACCTCATACCTAGCAAAGCGATCTAGCGGAGCGATCTAGCGGGTCGTGGTTGTGCAAAACGAGCACCGATGAGACGCCCGAGAGGCCGAACGTTGCCCAACACGTTCGGAGCGACCACTCCTGCCGAGCGATCATTACAGGAACACTTACTCCAGCCAGGCGTGACCTGATCTCGGCCACACAGCGAATAAGCTCGGCTCGATGACTGTTGCCATGGTGCTGATCTTCACCACCTGCATTACGGCTGGAATAGGGTTCACATTCCATACCGGCCTCGTCATGAAGACCGAAGAAAGATTCTTCGCTGGATGGGTGCTGGGCATCGTTGCCTTCACACTCAGCGGGCTCGTGTGCACACGCCTCTTCAGCTTCTCCGGCGCTGCGGTCACGATCGCCGCCTTAGTCGTCCTAACGGCCTCGATCCCCGGTTGGCGACTGGGCGCTGCACAAGGCCACGGCGAGATCAAAGACCTGCGCCACCGACTCGCCGAACCACTAGGCAGCGGCAAGAACCCAATACTGCTCGCGGCTCTACTCATTCCTGTGTGGGTACTAATCGGCCGCATGTTCTATTTCGCCTACCAAACTGGGGCTGATGGCGGGATCCAGGTCGGCCACTTAGCATCGTTCTCCGACTGGCAGGCACACCTGACCTATACAGCCTCGTTCGCCTTCGCCGACAACACAGCGCTCAACCTGCCACTCGCTGCCGGCAATAACATCGGCTACCACGCAGGCATCAACTATTTCGCTGCCCTGCTCATCCCTGCCGGGGCCACACTTCCCGGTGCGTTGCAGGTCTCCGGGGCGTTCACTCTTATGGCGTTTCCGGGTGTGATGTACAGCGTGGGCATGCGGGTCTTCAACCGCCAAGCCGTTGCCCTGCTCGGCACCGCGCTATTCCTCTTCTTCGGCGGCTGGGGTTTCATCGAGTTCTTTCGCGACCTCAGCGACCGTGGCACCGACGCATTGAGCAGCCTGCCCCGTACCTACACGCGGCTCCCCGACATCCCAGATCTCGACGCACAAACCTGGTGGAACACGAACCCGATCGTGTTAGAGAATCCGATCGTGGGCCACTTCTTCCCCCAGCGGCCAACAATGATCGGCTTCCCAATCGTGCTGCTGGTGTTCGGATGGTTGTGGACAGCATGGTCCGATATCGAGAACCACGGAGCCAACCGCAACCGCACGATTCTGTTCTGCGGTGTCTTGGTCGGACTGACCCCATTCTTCAATCTGTTTGCGTTCGGCGTACCTGTGGCCTTCGTTGGACTGTGGTGGATCGGCACTCGCTTCCGCACCGAATGGTTGTACTTCCTGGTCCCTGCAACGGCGCTTGCACTTCCTGTTGTGGCATTCTTGCAACCCCCGTCGAGTGCACTCGAGTACCCCTACGACTGGGTCGAGCACATCCGGAACCCCGGCGGCCTCCCCGAAAACCTCGGTACAGCCAGCCGAGTTGGCCATTGGATCACCTTCTGGTTCCGCAACCTTGGGTTCTTCTTACCGTTACTCGTGGCTGCTCAATTAACTCGTGGGGTCTTACCAAAAAGGTTGACCGTTGCACTGGCGCCGGTGTGGCTCTTCTTCTTTGTACCCAATGGCATCAAGCCACACCCGTGGAACGGCAACAACACGCACTACTTTATCTTCGTACTTCTCCTCGGTGCGTTGCCTATCGCTGCGCTGCTTGTGCATACAGTCCGCAAGATGCCCATCAGCCTGCTCGCGATCGTGCCCTTGTGTTTCACGTTGATGGCAAGCGGGTTCATCGATGTGCTGGCCACAAACGATCAAGCCACATCGCCATGGCCGCTCACTGCCATGGATAGTGCTGCTGTTGCTGTTGGCAAGTGGGCTCGCACGACCGAGACCGATGCAGTATTTGTCATTGAACTCGGATGGGCCCCAGGACAGGCGTCGCCACACCAGCATCCGGTGCCAGCTCTGAGCGGCCGCCAGGTGCTCGTCGGCAACGACGGCTGGGTATTCGACCTGGGCATCGAAGATTGGGCGGTCCGCAAGGACCATTCCCGAATCATTCTCGAAGCGGGCACTGGGTATCAGGAGTTGATTGACACCTACGATGTCGACTACCTAGTCATCGGGCCAAACACCCGCACCCCTAACTGGGATCCAAACATTGCGTTCTGGGAAGAGGCAGCAGATGTCGTCTATCGACATGCCGGCTGGACTGTCTACGAAGTCTGAAGCCGCTACAACCGAAGCCAACATAAATGATGACCGGTTAGTGGTCGGTGGCTTCCGCGTGCCTCGAATCAGCACCATCGTGGTGTTACTCGTGGCGCTAGCCCTTGCGCTGCGGCTGTGGGAGCTCGGTGAACGCCCGTTACATCATGATGAAAGCCTCGATGCGTGGTGGAGTTGGCGGTTCCGCAACGGCCTCTACACAGGATACGACCCCGTCTATCACGGCCCGCTGCGATTTTACGTAACGGCTGGTTTCTACCAAGTGTTCGGCGAGACCGATGCGGTTGCACGCCTCTTCTCGGCCCTCACCGGCACTGCCGTTGTTGGTCTGCCATGGTTCCTGCGACGTGAACTCGGCCGAGCAGGAACGATCGCTGCCGCGGTTGCGTTAACCATCTCACCGACGATGCTCTACTACTCGCGGTTCGGTCGCGAAGATGCCCAGATGGTCTTCCTAACGCTGCTGGCCATGGTTCTAGGCCTTTCGTATCTGCGCACACCCCGCATCTCTACAGCCACAGGGCTGGCCTTTACTTTGGCATGCAGTTTCGCCATCAAAGAGTCCACTTATCTCTTCGGCTTGTTACTTGCCGTCTTCTTGTTGATCATCTTGGCCGCACAGTTCGATGCCCAGAACCGCGTCGCGCTTGGCACTGAAACTGACCCGACCAAGCTCAACCCAGCGTTCATCAGCGCAACCCTGCTCTTTGCAAGTACCGGTCTCACCGTTGCAGCAGTCGTTGGACATCTATCCGGCGAGCTGTTCCCGCTGATTGGCTTGTATATGGCCGCCCTTGTCTCCTTCGTGTGGGCAACAGCCCTCCCCCACCTTCGGGCTCGCCACGCCGTTCCTGACTATGAATGGCCTCCACTAGTTAAGGCAATTGGCGCAATCGGTTTCGGTGGTTGGGCCGTGGCGCTTGGTGTATTCGCCGTCTCATGGCTGCTGTTTTTCACCGTGTGGTTCCGTGAGCCCGGCGATTGGGCCACCGGCTTCACCAGCGCCATCCAATACTGGGACAGCCAACAAGAAGTCAACCGCGGCGGCCAGCCCTGGTACTACTACTTCTACGCTCTACCCATCTACGAATGGCTGTTCGTTGTCCTCGCCGTCATCGGCGTTTGGCGGGGTCTTCGCAAGCCAACAATGATGTCGGTTCTCATGGTCTGGTTCGCCGTCGGCAGCCTGATTCTTTACAGCTATGCGGGCGAGCGGATGCCATGGCTCATCACCCACCCGTTACTACCTATTCTGCTCCTGGCAGCGCTTGGGGTGCAGCATTTGTGGCAGCACCGACATAGCGCAGCCATGCCAGCAGTGGCCGTGGCCCTTGGCCTGGCGCTGTTGTTCACGACCGGTACAGCCATTCGAACCAGCTTCCCCAATGGCGCCGACAGCCGAGAGATCCTGAGCCAGGCGGGCCAGGCAACCACTCATCTAACGTCAGCGCTTGATCGTCTTGACACGATCGACGGCATTGCGATGCGAGAGACCGGCCAGCCGGCACGCGTAGCTATTGGATCAGCGAACGCATGGCCCTACAGCTGGTACTTACGCGATCGAACAAATCTCACCTGGTTCGACAGTTGTATGGGGCCGCCGACCGATGGCTCGGCCGACGTAATCATCATCGACCGCTTCCTAACCTGCACCCAAGACAACACCTCGCGAGACATTCAGCCCCAAGAAGAGTTCCTCGACTACCAATCGACTTTGTTCGCCATGCGCTCATGGTGGGTGCCGACCTACACCGATGCCGGGCCGCTCGGATGGATTCAGTACGCGCTTGATCGCTCGTTGTGGGAACAGAACCCGAATTTCGGATTCGTTGGCGTTGGCGAAGTCGCCGAAGAACTTGATGGTGGAATTGGCGCAACCCTAGATCGCCTTAAAGAAGGCGCCGATACCAGTGCCAACGGCTTCATCGGTTTTGCTGGTGCAGATGGTGAGTCGGTCCGTGACCCTGTCGATCCTGACAGGTTTGTCGAGGCCGACGACGGCCGGGATGGCTGCGGCTCCGTCGACCAATGGTTCCTGGTCCACAACCGATTCGCTTTCAGCGAACGGGTCGTCGACCCTGCCCCAATCAACGCAATGCTTCCGCTTCGGTGCGCAAGCGACCTGCTCTCGGCCGATTAACCACCGCTGTCGGCGGCCAGGCCTGCTCGAGGTGCGACAGCAAGCGCTGCCTTGTCAACGGCGTAAATGCCGAGTTGCTCATCGCCAAACGCCAACCGTAGCGATGGGTTCTCAGAGAAGAGCACCAACGTTCGAGGATTAGCCACCGCTCGTTCGAGCGATCCAATAATTACATACGAAACATCAAAAGCCCGCAAGAACGAGTCGATAACGTCGGGAGATTCGGTCGTATAGAACTCGGCGACTTCTCGCTTGCGGTCATTCACCTCGAAGTCGAACAATGAGCGCTGCTGACTTTGATGCCAACGCCAACCGAGCACGGTGGGAAGACCCGCATGGATGCTCATTCGGCCCCACCACTGATATTCACTTCCACCGACCGCCTCAACGATGGTCGGTCGACCATTCACATTCGTCTGGAGCCAGTCGATGATGGCTCGGTCCTGACCTGGGTCGATGACAAAGTCGTTGCCGTCGACGTCGCGGATGCCAAAGCTGTAGCGCCCGGGTTCGAGCCAGAGATCACCATCGAGCGATGGGCCCAACGCCGTGTCGATGCGGTTGGCTTGTCGCGGCGAAACCGAAAGGACGGGATAGACCATTGACGCCATCAGCAGCAAGACCAGCCCGCCGGCGAGGACTCGGGTCGTAAGGCCAGCACGTCGATGTGCCGTTGATTCGGTTATGTCCACTTCGGCGCTCACATCACCCCGCTTGCTAGCAAGCAACGGTCCGAACAGCCAGGAGGCAGCAAACGCCCCCGCTATAGCGAACAGGTGCCAGACCTGCAGCCAGAACTTGAACACGGTGTTGAGTCGAGCTATATCGGCGTTTTGTGTGAACGCTTCGACGCCAACCAACACACCAAAAGCCAGTACGAGGCACGCTGCGACAAACACGTGAGGTGTAGACGGCCTATGAGCGGTGATCTCAGCAAAAAGCAGCAGCAGACAGGCAACCGTGCCCACAAAGGACAACGCCGCAACTGACCCGCCCATTGCACCGAGAACGACGAACCCAACAACGCCAGCGCCAGCCAGTCCAAACGTGGCGACGGGTGCGTTGGTGCTCAGATGCTCGCGGTACTTCCATATCCGGTTGGCCACGTATGCAGCCCCGAGAAACAAGAAGAGGCCCCAATGTGCGAACCAGTCATCCAGGTTGGTCACAGATTCTGATCGGCTGAAGCCTGAGTCAGCGACCTGATTCCGACCACGGTATGGCGCGGTGACGGCCATATGAGCCGCACCGACAACTAGCAGTTGTCCAGCTGCGGACCTGGCACGCCACAGCGCCGGGCCCCGACTCATGGCCCACCCGAGCACGATCGCTCCGGCAACAAAGGCAACGAACGTCGGCATATCCCATGTGTGGACCATTCGAATGAACCCGCTGCCCAGACCCAGCCCAAATGCCAGGACCCATGTGGACATCACACGACTCTGACGGGCTCGTTCGATGAAAGCGATGCTGCCAGCTAGCCCTAAACCAAAGAACGGCATTGCCATCAGATGCGGATGCAGGTCAGCGAACAACACCGTGAAACTGGGGAACTCGGTGACTTCAAATCCAGCGCTGTTCTTGTTCACTCGGCTTGGGTCCCACCAGTCAAAGTCCGACAGTGGCAGCTGGTTCCTTAGCCGCATGATGAGCTGACGGAAGCCGTCAAGGTTGCCGATCACCAAGAAGATCACAACAGCGAAGACCCCTGTTACCGCTGGGTTTGCTGGCCTATTGCTCCGCCGACGCGCTAGCTCCACCAACATTGCTGTTGTCGAGAAGACGGTGACCGCAGCGAGGGCGGCATAAGTCGCTACGCCCAAATTGAAACCGATGTCGGGTCCAAGTCCAATCAGCCGGATCGGGACGGCCAGTACGAACCAGCCCATGTAGTAATAGTTCAGTGTTCCACCAGCCAGCCATGGATCGAACGGCGGCAACGAAGTCGAACCGGTAACCGCTGTCAGGTACGCAAGCTCCATTGGCTTCTCACCACCGCGCCATGGATGCCACATGTCCGGGTTAGTAGCCCGCAGCAAAATCACGAATAGGAACACGCTTATGAAGACGGCCTCAGCAGCCAGGATGGTTCGCTTGTGGGTACAAAACAGCGCCCGGATCTCGTCGCTGCATCTTTGGGCTCGCCACGCAGCCGCGCCGATTATCAGCAACAACATGGTCCACACCAATTCGCGAGACAGGGTGAACATGCCTGATGACACGAGCAGCCAGATGGGTAGCGACAGCACGACAAGTGACAATGGTTTGCTCAGCCCGTAGACCGCTCCGGCGGCTCGACCGGCATAACGCATCAGGGTCGGTGCCACCGTCAGCGACACGACCTGAACCAGAGCGAACCAGAGCACGACGGCAACAGGACTGCTGGGATCAAACGAGTGCACGTCAGAGAAGGAACTGCCGGTCTGCTGCGTCACATACTCCTCAGGACGCAGCATGCCTGCGTTGGCGAATGCGTCCTTGGGTTCGACGTTGATCGCGGTGCGAGCGCGGTCCGGGTTCAGTAACGCGAATGCTCGCTGGATACTGAACAGGTCAGTCTTGCGCCAGATGAAGACCGTCGGATGGTCATACAACGTGAACGCTTCTTCGGCGCTGGTGTCATCGATCGTGATACCAAATAGCGACGGCTGGTTCTGGAATGTCTCGATCAGCTCGAACCCGAGGGAACCATCGAAGAGTGTGTCGTAGTACCGAGTCATCTGTGGGAAACGGGCTGGTGTTCGCGGCAGCGAATCATAGAACTTGTTGCTGGTCTCGATCACATAGTCGACTTGGTCTAAACCGCTGATCAGCAGCTCGATACGTTCGGGTGAGTCTCCGCCAAACGAGAACGGTTCCAGCGTGACTCGTCCGAAATCTGATGGGCGCCCCCATGGCAATCCATCGTCCCAAGCCTGTTGACTCACGATTGATTCAGCAGGCAGGTTTTCGAGCATCCAGTCGCCAGCGGCAAGCCGGGCGTTGTCGTTGCCATAGACGCCATTCACGAATGCAAGCGCCCAAAAGACGGTTGCCCCAATTGACAGAGCAACAGCCACCTTGATGGCGCGAGCTAATCGCGCCCGATCCACAGCTAGGTAAGCGCTGTAGCGCCAGGCAGCAACTAATCCTGCGGCACTCAAGGCAGTGATGATCGGATACGACGGCTGCAGATAACGCACGATGGCGTAAAACTGCAGCGATACGAGAACGAAGTATGACGCGATGACAGCCAGCGGTACCGCCCAATATCGTTCACCCATCGAAAAGCGACGACTAGCCCGGAAGAGTCCGTAGATGCCAGCCAGGCCGAGTCCAGGCCCCATCCCCCACAAGAACATCTGCTGAAGCGGATGGATCAGAGGTGTTCGCCCAACAAGCGGCTGTACCCATGGCCAGTTTCCGCCTTGATTAATATCAGATAGATACTCGAGATCTTGGGTAAACCGATCATTAAAGACCAAGGAAAATCCGGCGCGAAAGTCATAAGGCTGGGCGATGCGGTAGGCGACGATGGCGAGAAGGAACATCGCAAGATACGGCTCGGTCAGGCGGCCTATACGACCGACAACGCCTGCAGGGATTCGAGCCTTAAAAAGGCCGCTCAAATGCGGGCCAGCGACAACCATCGACGCAGCGAAAGGCGCTGCCAAACTCGCTATGCCACTGAGCTTGGATGCGACCGCAAGACCAACAGCAACAGCCGTGACAACCCGCGCCCGCCAGCCTCCGCGCCCCCTAGCCAGACGCACGCTTCCCCACACTGCGCACGTAACGAAGAACGCAACCCAGGGCTCGCTCCCCAAGAAGTGCGAATATTGGATATGTAAGACCGTGAGCGACTGCAGCAACGCTGCCAGAAGACCGACCTTGCGTTCGTCGGTGAGTTCACGAGCCAAGAAGAACACCGCTCCGACAGTCATCGTGTCGACGAGAGCGCTCAGTAACCGGCCGATGATCGTCACGTCAAACCCGGTGTTAAAACGCAGTCGGCTACTGATGGGAGCGTCAGCAGGTTCGTCGCGTGCGATATTGATCCCGACGCCATCGATCGCTTCAACCGCCCACGACATCCTGTTCGTCATCAGCACGCCCGCCGCTGCTTCTGACGCCCACAATGGCAAAGTGCCGTAGACATAGCTCGGTTTATACACCCGAGGGTTCAGCGTGGACTTCTCAGGATCTAAAACCTCGCTCCATCGCCATTCATCAGGATTTTCGACGCTGGCAGCAACATCACTCCAGAACCGCTCATCTGGTTGCAAGTGGGTACCGCGGTCCCAGTCCAGGTTCCAAACCCGCAGCACAAAGGCCAGTAGCAAAATGGCAGCCAACAACCAGCGCGTGAGCGGACCGCGACAGCGTGGCTTCGGCGCCTCCACGGGCGTGTCGGTTGCAAGAACAGTCGCCATGTGCGAATACGTGTTGTCCGGCCGGCTACTTGATCGGTACCAGATGAGGAACTTCGTCGGCCATTGCCTTCATGACCTGACCCAGACTTGGGTTCACAAGCGACGTGGAGCCAATTCGCAACGTCGGAACGGTCTCATTTCCGTTCGCAACCGACATCACGAAAGAGCGGTGGCGATTGTTCTCATAAATGTTGTATTTCTTGAACGGGATGTCGGCGCTTTTGAGTCGACGTTCGAGGCTCATGCAAAATCCGCAGCCCGGACGCCAGAAAAAATCGATGTGGTCTTGGCTCGTCACGGTGGTACTCCTCGCTGACTCCGCAACACTACCGATTATGCAGTACTTCAGCAGTGGCAGGCAGCAGTGATTCTGATCGATGTGCACGATGTGACCCTCCGCCATGCCCGAGGCGAGGTTCTGTCAAATGTCGCGCTCACCGTGAGCTCAGGTGATCGCCTTGGGGTCGTCGGGCACAATGGCGCCGGTAAGTCGACCTTGCTCGGCATCGCAACCGGAGACATTATTCCCGACAGCGGCATCGTCCGCAAGGAAGGCGGCGTGCAAGTTGCCACCCTCCCACAGCGGCCGGTGTTCGAAGATGTCACGGCGCTCGAAGCGGTTGGCGATTCGTGGGAAGCAGCCGCAGTGCTAGATCGGCTTGGCCTAGGTCATCGCGCCGGCGATCGAATCCAGGTCATGAGCGGTGGCGAGCAGCGACGAGTCGCCTTGGCACGTGCACTGGTAACTCCCTCGGACCTTTTGGTTCTCGATGAGCCCACCAACCACCTTGACATTGATGCCATCGACTGGCTCGAAGAACGATTGAAAAATTTCAAGGGCGGCCTGCTGTGTGTATCCCACGACCGACACATGCTCGACTCCATCACGACTCGGATCCTCGAAGTCGACAGTGGCAGCCTCTACATGCACGACGGCGGCTACCGGGGATATCTCGACGGGCGAGAGGCTCGCGTTGACGCGTCGGACAAGGCCGAGACCGTCCGGAAAAACCTCGCTAGAAGAGAGAAAGAATGGCTGCTGCGGGGTGCGCCTGCCCGCACGAGTAAAGCCAAGGCTCGCATACGTACAGCCGAAGCCATTCAAGAATCTGGTGTCAAGCGCGGCATCCGCGATGATGGGTTGGCGCTTCACAGCACGACACCGCGTCTTGGTAACACCGTCATCGAACTGAGCGATATTCGAGTCGAAATTGGTGACCGCGTCCTCGTTGACGGTTTCACGATCGAGTTGGACCCCCGCGAACGTCTTGGCATCGTTGGCCCAAATGGCACCGGCAAGTCCACCCTGCTCGACACGATTGCGCTGCGCCGCGAGCCAGCTTCTGGTTCTATCCGTCATGGCTCCACAGTCCGACTGTCGTACTTCGACCAGCTCGGTCACTCGCTTGACCCGTCCAAGAAGGTGATCGAGATGTTCACCGAGGGCAGCCGCGATGCAGACTGGCGCGACAAGTTGCTGCTCGAACGCTTCTGGTTCGATGCAGCGACCCAGTACTCCCCCATCGAGCAACTCTCAGGTGGGGAACGGCGACGCCTCCAACTCGTGCTCACGTTGGCTGAAGAGCCAAACGTTCTGCTGCTCGATGAGCCAACCAACGACTTGGACTTGGACACGCTACGGGCGCTCGAGGACTTCCTCGAAGATTTCCCTGGTGCGGTGGTGGCCGTAAGTCACGACCGCGCATTTCTCGAGCGCGTTGTGGACGATGTGATCGTTGTCGACGAGTCGACCACAGTCGGCCGCGTTCCTGGAGGGTTTGAGGCATGGCTTGAGACTCGTCGCTCTAATCGCCGCAAGGGCCACGCGTCCACCCGCTCAGGAAACAACAGCGCAGCATCCAAGGGCGTAAAGCTAAAGACCGAGCCGGGAACGGCGTCGGGTGCATCCAAGTCGACGCTGCGGCACCACCAAAAGGAAACCGAGAAGCTCATCCGTAAGGCCGACAAGGCAGTAGTAGCCCTTACCACCAAGCTCGCTGATGCCGCTGACCATGCAACCATGGCCTCGCTGGGCACCGAGCTGAGCGAAGCACAAGCCGAACTCGACACACTCGAAGAGCAGTGGATGGAAACTTCGCTAGAACTTGAGGGGTAGCGACAATTTTCCTGGCTTCGCTGCAGCTGTTAGAAACCCCCGCGCAACGGTCTCTCATCGCTCGGCTTCCTTTGGGAAGTTACTGTTCACAGCGCTCACTAAGCACGTGGCTCGCTGCGCTCACAACGTGCTCGTTATCGCTTCGGCTGTTCAACGGGCCGTAGAGGAAGTATTTATTCCCATCTTTCATAGTTATGCCCCGTCTATCTCAGTGATCATCCGAGTGGATACGCTCTTGTCATGACTGACGTCACGACTGACGAAATCGTTCTCGATGTAAGCGACGAAGCCCTGTTCAAGGTGCTCGACGTTCGAGCTGCCGAAGAAGAGGGCGACGCTCTCGGGCTACGAGTCGAGGTGACGGGCGTCGAAGGCGTCGATTATGCCTACGACCTTGCCTTCGAACCAATCTCCGAAGCCACCGAAACCGACGTTTCATACTCAGTTGGCGAACTCACAATAATGGTGCCACTGAACAGCATCGACAAGTTGCGCGGCGCCACACTCGACTTACCAAGCAACCCCATGCAGGGTGGCTTGGTTATTCGGAACCCGAACCGTCCAAACCCGCTCGGCAACAGTGAATCAATCGAGCTCACCGGTGACATTAGCGAAAAGGTTCAGCAGTTGCTGACCCAACAGATCAACCCATCGCTTGCAGCACACGGCGGCTGGGCCGAACTCGACAGGGTCGAGGGCACTGATGTCTACGTAACCATGGGTGGCGGCTGCCAAGGCTGTGCCATGAGCGCAGCGACGTTACGTGAAGGCATC
>Ga0114994_10002064_pt1 | contig 14560 bp, 13 predicted proteins | sample ArcticOcean_MG_C_9_FD_87043 | JGI IMG/M metagenome (GOLD analysis project Ga0114994, IMG submission 87043) | Marine microbial communities from western Arctic Ocean - ArcticOcean_MG_CB2_152 | ecosystem: Environmental > Aquatic > Marine > Oceanic | place: Arctic Ocean: Canada Basin | collected... | reverse complement strand
TAAATCCGTTAGAATTAATACAAATTCGACATTCACCTATAAGTTTTAGTATAGCATATAAAATTTGTGATACATTAAATATTCCAATGGATGATAATGTATTTGTTGATAAATGGGCAATATCAACCGTTCAAGATAACAATGGTAGCTTTTATAAAAAAAAAGAATATAGTTATGGATGGTTTGAATTGTTACAACAATTCTGTCAAGAAAAACATATACAAAGTAAATATATTCCACTAAAAAAAATTCTCAATAAAGTATTAGTCCCTCATTGGAAGGATAAGATATATTTCGCAGATAGAAAATATCTATCATATGAACAAGAACTAGGTGATCAAATTACCAACGAGTATTATGATGAATCCAATCCTATCAACGATGATGATTTTAAACAATTTATTTCTAATTACGAATCAGAACAGGGTAATAATTTTAAATTTGAAACGGAACAAATTGATGCTATTTATAACGCAATTAAAGAAAAATGTTCCATTATTACTGGTCCTCCAGGAACTGGAAAAACTACTATAACTAAAGCAGTTATTTCTTATTTAAAACAGATATACTCGAAAGATTATAGTATTAGTTTATTGGCACCTACGGGAAAAGCTGCCAAAACATTAATTGATTCTGTTAATAAGGACTCTGAATTAGTTGATGTAAATATTTGCGGAACTCTCCATAAGCAATTATTTCACACATTTAAATTCGTTTGGAAAAAGAAAAAGGGAATGGATGTTGTAGAAAAATTTAAAAAATTACCTGACCATATCGATTGTATGATTATTGACGAATTTAGTATGACAGATATATTTCTGTTTGAAAAATTATTAATGTGCTCAAGAGATTTTCAATGTAAATTAATATTTGTTGGAGATAATAACCAATTACCTCCTGTCGGAAAAGGAAGACCTTTTACTCAATTAATTAAAAGTAAGCTATTCACAACTACAAAGTTAACAAAAATAAAGCGTCAAGATCAGGGCGCATTGAAAGAATGTATTATTAATATTCAAACACAAGATTTATGTATGGATCAATTCAATGGAATAGATACCGAAATTATCAATCATGATTTTAAAAAAACAAGGGAAACCACAAAACTCTTTAAAAAAATCATTGAGGAAAATGGAAAAGATAATCTAATTATTATTACACCTGAACATAAAGGTTTTGCTGGAACTAAGGAACTTAATAGACTCTTACAAACTACTGTATGTAATATTATTGAGCCAGATGTTCATGGTTCATTTAAACATTTAGATAATGTTATGAGAACAAGAAATTCTTATGCTGAAGATAATATGCGGGTTAATGGAGATAGCGGAAGAATTGAATTTGAAAAACCTACTTTACAAAATAATTTTAGACCACCAAAACAAGCTACTATTTATTATGACAGTGGTGGAAAACCTGAAACTGTTAAAAATAGTAAATTATTTGAAGAATTTACATTAAATTATTGTAATACTGTTCATAAATATCAGGGTAGCCAAAAACAAATTGTTGTGGTATGTATATCTCCTGAACATAGCAGCCTTAAATATGGTAATGCTTTAAAACTAGTTTATACTGCTATTTCTAGAGCACAAAAAAAATTAATAATAGTTGGTAATTCTAGTCTGTTCTTTAAATCACAATATGTTAGAGAACACAAATTTGTGACTAGTTTTATGGAACAATTTACCGAAATTGAAACACCAGAATGGCTATAAATTAACAATAATCTTTACAAATACCATATGTTTTACGATGCCATTTAGTAATACCAAAATTTTTTATTCCATCTAAATGTGTCTTTGTTCCATATCCTTTATTTCTATCTATCCCATATTTCTCTTTTAATTCTGGATTCTCTTCACATAGTTCATATATATATTTATCTCTTTCTGTCTTTGCTAGTATAGAAGCTGCTGCTATTGCGCAATACTTGTTATCACCCCCTTCAATACATATATGTTTCACCGGTAAATATTCATCATCTTTAAACATCATATAAGGTCTAAAATCATTTCCATCTACTAGTAATAAATATTCATTATCAGTGGTCATTACATTTTTTATACTATTATGCATACTACTTAATACAGACTGTCTTATATTTATATTATCTACTACTTTTTCATCATTATAAGTAACACTCCATGCTAATGCTTTTTCTTTTATATATTCGGCCACCTCGTTAATTTTCTTAACACTATTGAATTTTTTACTATCTTTCATTTTGTCAAACTCGAAATCTACATCTTTAGGTAAAACCACTGCTCCTGTATACACTCGACCAAATAATGGTCCTCGTCCTGCTTCATCTATTCCTATTTCTAATAATTCACTATCTTCATTATAAAACTTGTTCAAGGGTTCTGTTTTAGTTCTTGGCATTATACTTTTTTAAATATATAACAATTATTTTTTATATTCAATTTTTAATTTTTCTTAAAGTATTATATAATGAAGCTTCAAAAGATACATTTATTTATTATATTATTATTAGCTCTAGTATTTTGTGGTTGTTTAGGAGGCTTTTTACAAGAGGGTATGTCATCATCTCGTAGAACTGTTGATGGTTCTCAAGGTAATTCTGCCACTATTACTACTGGTCCTGGTGGAAATACAGTGGTAAATGGACAAACTAATGATGCTGATGATAATTATTCTTCTAATACTTATACTGGTCCCGCCGGTAACAGTGCTACTTTTATGTCTGGGCCTAGTGGAAGTGCTGTTGTAGCTAACACAAATAATTCATCTAGTGGTGTTGCTTATTCCGATATTCCTGCTGGTCAACAAGACTTATACATTCTTAAATCTCAAATTGTCCCACCTGTATGTCCTGCTTGTCCTGCTGCCAGTTCTTGTCCTAGACAAGAAGCATGTCCACCATGTCCTGCTTGTGAGAGATGTCCTGAACCAGCATTTGAATGTAAAAAAGTGCCTAACTACGCAAGTTCTAATGAAAACTATTTACCTCGTCCTATTATGGCTGATTTTAGTCAATTTGGTATGTAAATAAATTAGGGGTTTTTTTGTTGTTCTTGTTGTTTTTGTTTGGCATCCTCAATACTATTTAAAAGTTGTAACAGTTGTTTAATTTCTGAGCTATTTCCTGACACATGGGAAATAACTTCATCTATATTATTATTATTATTTCTTATGTCAATGACAAAATTTTTCAAATTATTATGTAGTTCTTTTGCGGTAGACTTATCCATTGTTATTATTGATTAAATAAATTATATTATTTATTAAATCAATTTTTTATTTTTTAGCCTTCTTTGTTTTCTTAGCTTTCTTGGTTTTCTTAGCTTTCTTAGCTTTCTTAGCTTTCTTAGCTTTCTTAGCTTTCTTAGTTTTCTTGGTTTTCTTGGTTTTCTTGGTTTTCTTAGCTTTTTTACTTTTTTTCCCTCCAGATGGTGGTCTACTGGAATTCGAAAGTCCTAATAGACTCGCGGCATTTGCAGCATCATCGTCTAAATCGGGATCGAAATCATCCTCTGAATCTGAATCTAATTCTATTACCCTTCCACCATCTTCAATAACGCTCCTTTGTATTTCCGCTGTTTCTTGCGCTCCTTCATCACTAAATACATAAACAATAGGTTCTTGTTCCTGAGGTGTTAATCTTAGAGGATCCCTGATTCCACGAATAGATCTATATATAGAACTACCAGCTATTCCATAATTTGTAATTAATGCCGTCATAGTAATAAACCCTTGAGATTGTAGAGAACTACTCAATGCTCCCATAGTTGCAGCAGCTGTTACATTATTTACATAGTTAGGATTAATATAATTTAACATCAATATAGTTGATGTTGGAAGCATATGAAGTCCTATTACTAATGTTGACCATCTGCTAGAAATATCTTGTCTTAAATCCCGAAATCTAAGATTAATTGCTCTAGTAGCATCTTCCATTGCTCGTGATTGTTGAAATCGTCTTTCTTCGTCTACAGCAACTGTAACTTCTGATTGTGTAGCACCAGTTATTAGTCCTGTAATTCCATTAGTAATTCCACGGTCCCAAGTCTGTTGTGAAGCTATTGACGCAGTCTGGGTCATTTGTCTAGCGGCTGTTGTTATTCTCGTCGCAGCTGTATCTCCAAATCCAAGTATCGTTGCTTCAAAAGCACCAGTAAATAATTCTTGAACAATCTGAAGAATTACTGATAAACTAAATACATTTCCATTAATATCAGTTTCTCCGTATTCATTATATAAATCAGCTATAGTATTAGTTAACCCACGAATTTGTTGATATATCGCAAGTATTGAAAATATAAACATCATAATGTAAATAACAGCTAATAAACGATTTCTTCTGACTGGTTCTCTTCTAACCAGTTGACCATTTCCTGATAATTCATTAACTGTTCCACCTTGTTGACTCATTGAAGGTAATAGTGAATCTATTTTGTCATCTGCGGATAACTCCCAAGCAAACCTAATTACAGATGAGTATTCTACAAATAAATCAGGAGATTGTTTGATGGATTCTCCAAATAATTCACTTGCGGAACCCAATGTAGTATCCGAACCTAATTTTTTATTAGCATATTCGTTTATTTCAACAATAGTTGTATTAAATTTAGATACACTTTCATCAAATGATATAGCACCATCTTTTTGTAAAAAATATCCATATTGTTCTAATAGTGTAATCTTTCCATTTTTAATAAATGATGTAAATCCTAAAGATAAAAATTTCGCATAATTATTTAAACTTTTAAGAGAAGGCTTATCTTTGTATTTATTCAATAATTCATCTAATTTTGTCATAGAATTACTATTAGGGCTTGACAATTGAATTGGTGTTATATTAGCTACTTTTCCACCTTTTCTACTTCTACTTCTGCTTCTATTTATTGATTTTGGCATTATATATTTTAATGATATAAAATATGTAATTATTCTCTTGTTTTTTTACATTTTTTATCCATTTGAAAAGTCTTACATTTTTCTTCATTAGGAACAATTTTAATTACGCATTTTGCTTTTTTTCCATATAGCGGTTCTGTACATCCTTTTTCTCTTTTATTTTTTCTAGTTTTCTTAAAATTAAAAAGTTTTGGGTTTTCTTCTGTGCATCTTGCTCTAAAGTGTTCATATCGTTCTCTTACATCACAGTATGATAGTCCGGATTTTTTACCTAATAATTTATTTACTGTTTCGTGTAGTTTATAGACATAACGAGAAAAATTGTTTCTATTTTCCATACATTTCATAGTTAGTGGATACTCTTTATAATTGTTACTTAAATTCTCTCTACAGTATTTACAAGGTAATACATTTACTAAACTTAACATAAACTCTCTGTAATTTTTCTTATCACTATCTGTAGGATTTGTAGGATAATTAAAACTAATTGTATGTAAAGCGTGCCATAATGCTGGTCCCCATATACTAGTTAAAAATCCATCAGGAGCATTAAAATCTTTTTTTTTGAAAGTTTTTTTGGTTTTTTTGGTTTTATTTTGACGACTTTTTTTATTTCTAAGAGTTTTCATATTACATTATTTAGAGAAAAAACTTTACGCACATATATATATTATTATGAAAGACACTTATAAATCTATTTATAATGATTTTTCAGAAGGGGCAAAAAACACATTTTATTTAAATATCATTTCTATCTTATTAATATTTTTCTTTCTTTTAGGGCCTATGAAAACTAGTGGTATTACGGGAGGATTAATTAGACTAATAATTATTATTATATTATCATATTCGTTGTATATTACTATCAATTCTGCTAATTCTTTGCTTAATATTGATAATATGTTTGTTAATCCTAATTTAGCGAGTGTTAGAACAAATTATCTTTTAAATTTACTATTATGTGTATCAATTGGACTATTAATATTATATATTTTTAACGGAATATTTAATTAATTCGTATTTTGATTTATTGTTTTATATATTTTTATATATAATATGTTAGAAACTATACAATCTGGAGCCTATACATTATTAACTAATACAAGATTTTGGATGATATTAGTAGTTGTCATATTTTTCTTATTTGTAGCATCTTATGTCTATAACAAATATGTAACACCCCTTGTAGATGAAAAATATATTCCTAATAACGAGTTTCCTAAAAAATCAGAAGGTGGGGGAGACGGAGGAGACGGAGGACAAGTTGAAGAAGTGGATATTTATTTTTTCACAGTTACTTGGTGTCCTCATAGTAAAAAAGCAAATCCTGTTTGGGAGGAAATCAAGAGTGAATATAATCAACAGAGTTTCAATGGTTATAAATTAAACTTCATCGAAGTAGATGGTGAGGAAAATCAAGAGTTGGCTGATAAATATAAGGTTGAAGGCTTTCCAACTATTAAACTTGTTAAAGGTAATCAAATAATTGAGTATGATGCTAAACCTTCTGTAGAACATCTTAAAGAATTCTTAAACAGCACTTTGTCTTCCTAATTCTTCTTCATAATTAATAAATAACTCAGCATATCTTTTTCCTTCATTTATCAATTCTTTTCGTTTATCTTCATCTGTCATATATTCCAACCACATCGTATGATCTGATAAATCGTTATTACATAAGCATTTTAATTCATATCGAATTGATTTAGCTATATTACCTTTTTGAATAAAATTAACTATTTGTCCAAACGATGACTGTAAATACTGAAAGAAGTTCATTTCATTATTTATAATAACATCACTAGTATTCCATCTATTTCTGATTCCAAGTATTTCTGTTTCATCGCATTTTTCATTCTTTAAACATTCGTTAACCGGATAGTTATCTAACAAACCTCCATCAATATAACATTTATCGCCATCTATTACAGGACTAAATAATATAGGAACTGCGCTTGTCATCTCTAGCGCTTTAATTAATGACAAATCTGGATGCGTTTTATGACTTAAATCAACTTTTTCAAATGAATTTATTTCAACTGTAAAACAATGAAAATCTATGTTAGTATTTTCATAAAATTCTTTAAGTGTTATATCTTTTGACAAGTCTTTAGCAGTCATTAATGGAATTACTATTTCTTCTACCATACTAAATTGAAATAATCCTTTTTTATAATACATTTCAAAGAAGTTATTAGGTTCTACTTTGAATACTTTATCCCATGGTCGTTTTAAAAAATAATCATCCAATGTTTTCCATTCATGTTTTAATAAAAAAATTGCCCCTAATATAGCTCCAGCAGATGTTCCATATATACTTTTTATGTTATCTAAATGTATAAATTCTTTTTCAATTAAATGTTTTACAGCACCATATGTCATCCATCCTGTTGGACCACCGCCATTAATTACTAAGTGTTGAATCATATATATTATAATATCGTATAGTTTTAAAACTTTTTTTCTGTTAAAACATTAATATGAATATATTTACATTATCTGATGAAAATGATTTATCTGATAAAATTAGTTTGGATGATTTATTTGAAACGAAGAGAGAATTTGATGAAAATAAATTGAATTTATTTAATAAAATATTAAATCGTATTCATAATAAAATAAAATTGACTTCTAGACAAACACGCGGTAAAGAACAATTTATTTGGTATTTAATACCTGAAATGATGATTGGTGTAACAAGATATAATGTAGAAGAATGTACTGGATATATTTTACGAAAGTTAAGAGAGAATGATTTTGTAGTTCGATATACACACCCAAATCTTATTTTTATTAGCTGGACTCATTGGATCCCTGGTTATGTGCGTCAAGAATATAAAAAACAGACAGGGACTGTTATAGATGGATATGGAAATAGTGTAAACTCAAATCCTCAAATTGAAAATGGAAATGGAAATGGAAACAATGATCCTGTATCTACAAACCCAAACGATTTATTATTAAATACAGGCAATACAAATATTTCAAAATTAAAGATTGATAAAGATTTTAACTCAACCAAAAATTATAAACCAAGTGGTATTTATAATAATGATATTCTTAAAAAAATTCAGGATAAATTCACCTAATTAATATATAAAATCTAATAGTATTTTATATGTCTAATAAAACTTTCGGAGATATTCCATTTATAACATTTTATGATACTGTTTTATCAAGATTAGCATATTTCACAAGTGAAAATTTTCTACCAGCTTATTTAGATATATTTGGTAGTATTATTCCAGAGAAATTATTAAAAAGTATAAATGATGCTCCTATCAACAATATTTTCGATTCATCTATTTACCAATTATCAAAAAATACAGAAATACCTACATACACTTATAATAACAGCAAATTCATCAATTTTACAGATATGGCTGAAAATATAAATAAAGTTACTAAAAAATTTGTTGATAGAAAAATTCCAAAACAAGAAAAGCCACAAAAAGGAGGAATTGGTATGCCTAGTATGCCTAATATGCCTAATATGCCTAATATGCCTAATATGAATATTAAGTCCATTTTTGGAAAAAACTATCAAGTAGCTTACATTTCAATTTCAACTTCAAATTATGGCGGATACTATATTTTAGTAGATACTAGAATGCCAAATTGTATTTTTGTGGTATTTAGAGGAACATATAGTGCAAAATCGGCTGGTGCGTATACAAAACCTTCAAGTATAGTTCCATTTAATATTGGAAAAAATATTCCACCTGAAGAACTTAAGAAAAAGTTAGAAGTTGATGGAGGGAAAATGTTTGGTGTATTAACTGGTATTAATAAAATTTTAGATGATGTATACCATACTATACTCCAATCTATGTTATATTTAGCCCAAACATATTTAAAACCAAAAGGAAAAGAATCAATAAAGGTATTTACCACTGGTCATTCACTTGGTGGGGGATTGTGTACCTTATTTGCTAATGATTGGTTCGAAACTACTCGTATTAGTCCTTATGATAAATCACCTTATGATATTTTCAGTAAAAAAATTTGTTGTGTTTCCATAGCATCTCCTCGTGTTATGAGTCCAGCATTATCCAATAATTTTTGCGCAAAAACTGAAAAGGGAGATATTCTTTATAGAAGATTAACAAACAGAGGAGATCCAGTTCCTGCGTTACCTCAAAAAGCTATATTGGGTTTATCTGAGGGTTTTCAACATCCATGTAGTGCAAAAAAATATTCGGATTCACAAAGAAAAGTTATTAGTATGGATTGTGGCTCAGCACAATCAGGAATTAATATTGCTTATAATAAAGGTTTAGATTGTCGTAATACAAAAACAGGAATGTTGTCAGGTAATATTAGTGGAAATGCTTTAGCACACACTGCTTATTTATATATTAATTTTGTCAATGCTGTCCCCGTTTCAGGATTTATTAAATCTGCTTTACCAGTTGGAACTCCTTCCATCAAAAGTAAACCTGTTGAGATCCAAAGAACAAATAAAGGCGCCACAGTTGCTCGTGTCATTTTAGGTGTAGGAGAAGAGAAAAACTTTTCTACGAAACAACAATTTAAATCAGTATTTTTTGATTTGAATGATTTAAGACCCAAAGATAAACAAATATTAACAACCAATCCTGATGCCAAACCAGTAACTACAGAAGATACATTAATGAATGGAAAAGTATTTGATGATATTATTAAGAAAATGACACAAATTAAATTAGGCGAAACACTAAATCAAGTCATTCCTGGTAAGATATCTAAATTAGAAATTGGTTCAATAGAACCAATGCCTAATATTAGCGGTCTATTAAAATCTACTCCTGCTAAGAGTATTCCTGTTAAAGCAACTACTAAAAAAGGCGGTAAACGAAGAAATTCTAAAAAGAAATCCAAAAGGAAATCCAAGAGAAAATCTAAAAGAAGATATTAATTAATATAAAAATTGATCACCATTATTATATAAAATAATTACTATATAATAATGAATAACCAAGACAAAGGTTTAAAACGCGATACAATAGATAAATTTTATACAAAAGAGGTTGTTGTAGAAAACTGTGTTAATTTAATAAAGTCAAATATTGATATTAATTCAAATGATTTAATAATAGAACCTAGTGCTGGAGCTGGTGCTTTTATTAAATATATAAAGAAACTATCAAACAAACAGTTATATATGGATATAGCACCTAATCACAAGGATGTTATTAAAACAGATTATCTAGAATTTAATGAAGATGTATCAGATAATACCAAAAACAAGATTCATATAATAGGTAATCCCCCATTTGGTAGACAAGCATCAATGGCCAAAAAATTTATTAAAAAGTCTTGTGAATACGCAGATAGTGTAAGTTTCATATTGCCAAAAAGCTTTAAAAAGGAGAGTTTTCAAAATACATTTCCATTAAATTATCATTTGATTGTAAACGAAGACTTGCCAACGCATTCATTTACGATGAACAATATAGAGTATGATGTTCCATGTGTATTTCAAATATGGATTAAAAAGAGTTTTAATAGAGAGAAAAAGGAAAAAGAAATACCCAATGGATTTAATTTTGTTAAAAAAAATGAACAACCTGATATATCGTTTAGACGAGTAGGTGTTTATGCTGGAAAAGTAGATACAAATATTGAAGATAAAAGTGAACAGTCACATTATTTCATAAAATTTACAAAACAAGTAGATGTATCATCATTACATAATATTGAATTTGATAAAGATAATACAGTAGGTCCTCGTTCAATATCAAAACCAGAATTAATTGAAAAATTCAATGAGATTTTATAAACATCCCAGGATTATGGAAAATGAACAACCCTAAAAATGGATTTCCTGATTTAGGAGGATATAATTAACAATTCACCTACATATCTAAATAACAATTTACACATTTTTTATATTATTTCTCTCTACATTATGTAATAGGCTTGTCTACATCATGTAGATAAAAATTTGACGATAAAAAAAGGCACTGTCAATGATACTTGTAGGTATTTTGATTTGTACTTTTTTTCACAGACCTAAATTGGAAAATCAAAAATGGACATCGAAAAAGTATGTCCATTTTCAAATATTGGAAATAGGATTGGAAAAGTTGGTGAAAAAGTGCTTGAGAGCATAATGCTCAGAATCCAAATAAAATAATTTTAGATTTGTTACTGAAAAATATAATTTTAAAAAGTAAATGATTTAGACATTAAAATATAATGGACATATATGGATACAAATGGATACATATTGGATACCCAAAATGAGCAAAAAGGAGCAGAAAAATACTATTGTAAATATTGCGACCATACATCTAAGAGACAATCTAATTATATTCGTCATTTAGCCACTACAAAACACAAAAATAATACAAATGGATACACTTTGGATACCCAAAACGAGCAAAACGAGCACAAAGCAAAAATGGTAATGGAATTATTAAAATCAAATGGCTTAGACCATAAGTCAGTAAGCCAAAAAGGAGCAAAAGGAGCAGAAAAGGAGCAGAAAAGGAGCAACGATAATAGGTGTGAATGTGGAAAAGAATTCAAATGGAAACAAGGCTTATACAAACATAGGAAATGTTGTTACATATATCAAGACGACATGACATCTATTATGTTAAATGACGACTCGAATGATGTAGGTATTAAAGATCTAATAATGTCATTAGTCAAAGAAAATAAAGATGTTCAGTTACAAATGCAAAAGAATTTCATAGAATTAATACCGCATATTCACGCCAATAATTCACACAATATTATAAATAACACTACACATAATACTCAAAATTTTAATGTGAATATGTTTTTAAATGAACACTGTAAGAATGCCATGAATTTAACAGACTTTATAGATACATTACCTATTACAGATGAAACATATAATTATACAATAGAAAATGGATTAACAAAAACAATAACCAATATGGTAGTAGATGGTTTGAATAATATGGATGTATTAGAAAGACCGATTCATTGTACGGATACTAAGCGAAAGATAATGTATGTGAAAGACAACAATGTATGGGAAAAAGACACTGAATTAAATAAGATACAGGTTGGTATTAAAGGAATTGCTTTAAAACAAAGGACTATGATAAATAAATGGCAGGATGCGAATGATGGGTGGGATAAAGACGAGAATCTACAAACAAAACTTACAAAGCTAGTTTTTAATTCAATGACATCTATAGAAGATGATGAGAAAGAAACAAATAAGATAATAAGGGCTATAGGTAAGAATACATATTTAAGTAGTGATATTAAAGATGTATATAAATAATTATATTGAAGAACTTGCTGCTGCTTCTGGTGCTCTTGCTTCTGCTTCTGGTGCTCTTGCTGCTGCTTCTGGTGCTCTTGCTTCTGCTTCTGCTGCTGGTGCTGCTGCCGCTGCTGCTTCTGGTGCTCTTGCTTCTGGTGCTGCTGCTGCTTCTGGTGTTGGTGGTTCAGGGGAAATTGTGTCTTCTAAACCAGATGAAACAGGAGATTTAGATTCTTGTTTTCCTAGCACCTCATTAACAATCGGGGAACTTTCATCAGGTTCTAATGAAATGGTTTCCTCAACATTTTCTTGTAATCTTTTGATTTGAGCTGCTGATGTATCAATAATTTGTTTCTCAACAATTGCTTCGAATAATTGTAGTCCTTTAAAGAAATCCTTTTCACAAGTAGAGTATAATTTGATAATAATACTTCTTGTATCTGTAATAAGTTTTGATAACAGCTTGTTATCAAGCTTAGGGTTAATAACAATTAATTTTTTGTTAGGATCTTGAGGGTCTTTAACAAATACAAATAATTGGTCTATAATGGCTAACAAAGCTGTTTGATTATCTTCAGTATTTTTCATCATATTTTTAATGTTATCAACATACTCCTTGAATAATTTTTCTTTAAGAGTCCCATTATAAGTTTTTCTAAAAGCTCCATCTTTACTACATTGATTAATTTTTTTGTAATCTCTCAATGGTATCTGTCCAAACTTTTTAATATCAGATGGTAACTTATCGTCACCTGTAAACAGAGTATAGAATGAATTTAAGTCTTTGTTATATTCCTTAGACATTTTGTCTGACATGGTTGAGAATTTACCTGTATTGTAATCATATTCGTCATAATATAAAACTTCCAATTCAGGAATACCTGGTTCAGAGCTAAGATTATTAGCGTCTTTATTAAGATTACAAAATTTGGCATTTATTTCAATAACCTCATTACCAGTTTTATCAAGCAGTGCTTTATCTGTCATTAAGGCATTAATTCTGGAACTACATAAATTAACCTTTGATATTGTTGGTTGAATATCTTTAGGAATTTCGTTTCTGTGTTCATAGTCAACTTTAACCGTCGAACCAAATTTATCTTTCCATGTATAAACAGGATTAATAGTATGAGCTATAGCATTAAATATATGAAATATTTGAACATAATATTTGGCAATAGCAATACACATTCTCTTTTTTTTCAAATCACTTTTAACATCCATTTTGTCGATATTATTTTTATTAAAATAAGCGATTCTCTCTGGTTCAGACATTTTTAATACTTCTTCACCTCCTTCCAATTTTTGTTTAAGATATACTAATTCTCTCTCATTAAGATATCGAGAAATAACATCAGATGTTAAGAGAACCAAATCCTTACAATATTCTGGATTAGTAAGATTCTTAAGGTCTTGGAAATTACTTGTTAATATATAATTAGCAGCCAAATAGTCAATAGATGATGATAATGTTTTTTTCTTTGGCATCTCTGGTGTAGATTGTTGTGCTCCCATATAATCTAGATAAATATAAAATAAAATTGAATTAAAAATAAATTAACAAAATATTCAGTATAATAAAATGAGTGAAGCACAGACTAAGAAAAAGAAGTCTACTAAATCGAAAAAGGACTTATGGACACAAATAGAAAACAATTTTATAGATGAGAAGCCAATTGAATGTATATATAGAGTGGAGGGTCAGAGAGAAAATTGTGATATTTGTAAATCCAATGTAAGATTTACTGAAGATGGATTTCTAGCGTGTTCTAATCCTAAATGTAGTGTGATTTATAAAGATAGTGTAGATCAATCAGCTGAGTGGCGATATTATGGAGCTGATGACAATCAAGGTTCGGATCCAACACGATGTGGTATGCCAGTAAATCCTTTATTGAAAGAATCATCATATGGTTGTAAGGTGATTTGTCAAGGTGCTACATCATATGAGATGAGAAAAATCAGACGGTATACAGAATGGCAATCAATGCCATATAAGGAGAAATCACAATATGATGAATTCCAGAGAATTACTATTATAGCTCATAATGCTGGTATACCTAAAATCATTATTGATGAAGCATTACGATATCATAAGAAAATATCAGAACATAAAACATTTAGGGGGTTAAATAGAGATGGTATTATTGCGGCTTCTATTTATATTTCGTGTCGAACAAATGAATGTCCTAGAACAGCTAAAGAAATAGCAACGATATTTAATCTAGATAATACAAGTGCCACTAAAGGATGTAAGAACGCTATTAGTATTATTAATGAGATTGAATGTGATATGACGAATACAGATAAGACATCACTATGTAGAACTAAACCAGAAGACTTTATTGAAAGATACTGTAGTAAGTTAAATATTAACCAGGAACTAACAAAGTGTTGTAAATTTATTGCTTTGAAGATTCAAAAGAATAATATGATTCCCGAAAATACACC
>Ga0114994_10002061_pt1 | contig 14575 bp, 12 predicted proteins | sample ArcticOcean_MG_C_9_FD_87043 | JGI IMG/M metagenome (GOLD analysis project Ga0114994, IMG submission 87043) | Marine microbial communities from western Arctic Ocean - ArcticOcean_MG_CB2_152 | ecosystem: Environmental > Aquatic > Marine > Oceanic | place: Arctic Ocean: Canada Basin | collected... | reverse complement strand
TAAGTGAGCGTTGGGCCCGATGGAACGCGTGCAGCCTGTGCGAGCAACGATACCACGGCGTCGTGTGGTGCGCGCTCGGGTGAGCGTGCTGGAAGACGTACTTGGGCCGGCCAGAGAGGGACACGTTTCGGCGCGCCGCGATGACGGAGCTTGGCAACGGTTTGTTCAATGCGGAACACGACAATGACTCGTTGACTGTGAGAGAAGCCGAATTGGCCATGCTGCGGCGATTTGGCGCGTCAGAACACGACATGCTCTTCGTTCAGGCCAATCTTGCTTCCACGTATGAACAGCTAGGACGCGTTGAGGAGGCCCTACGCATACGGCAGGAAGTTTACTCTGGACATTTGAAGCTCAACGGCGAGGAATACATCGAAACCATCCGAGCAGCCCTCAACTACGCGGCGTCCCTCAATAATCTGAAGCGCTTCGAGGAAGCCAAGCCGGTGTTGTTGAAAACGATCCCCGTGGTGCGGCGCGTTATCGGAGATAGTGATGCTCTCGCGCTCAGGGTGAGGATTGTTTACGGGATAGCGCTCTACGAGGACTCCGCCGCCACGCTCGACGATCTCCGCGAGGCCGCGGAGACGCTCGAGGAGATAGAACGGACTGGACGGCGCGTGCTCGGTAGCAGGAACCCGGTCGTAGTGGAGATTGAGAAGGCCCTGCGACGGTCGCAAGCAGTCCTGGGTGCCCACGAAGCGTAACCGCCGTCGGGGGGGTACATAAAATACACCGCCGGCCCCGTAAAACGAAAGAAACACACAAGACTACTAAGGAGAGGGGACTGGAACCAGACCTCGATCGGGCTCATTTCCGCGTATAGCGTGGCCTGGGATAGACCTTGGTCGGGCAACCCCCACAGGGAACCGCTTGACCAAGCCTGGTTCATTGTTGGGCGTCCTCAAGTTCGCCCACAGGCTCATCATCCTGGGTCTCTGGAACCTCGACTCGCTCGTCGCCGCGCACCTTGTCCTGGGCCTCAACCGCGGCGCGCCGCGCGTGACGCGCGCTTGTTTCTTCACACTTAGCTTCGGCCTCGGCTTTGATCCGCGCCCGCTCATTCGCGAGCCGGCGCGCCTCCGCCGCCTTCTTCGCGGTCGCGGCGTCCCGCCTAGTGTAGTCCGCCTCCGTCCGTTGCCGGGCTTCGTCTATGGCGTCCTGAAGCTTCCGCTCCTTCTCCTCGTCGATCTCGCGCGCCGTGGCCTCTATCCTTTCAGCATTCTCCTCGGCGCGCGCACGGAACTCCCTCTCCGCCACCTGCCGCGCTTGAGATTGCTCCTCCAGCGCCGTGGACCACTCCCCGCCCTGACGTAACGCTTCGCCGTGCAGCGCCCGCGTATCTTCCCCGTGGACTCGCCGCTGGGCCTCGAGGACCCGGAGCTGGTCCGCACCGAAGTCGGCCACGCGCCGTTGCGTAATCTTCTGGTGCTGGTAGAAGACCACGCGCAGCCGGAACATGGCCAGGGACTGGCGGTGGAAGACCCACCACTTGCGGATGATTTCGGCAGCTTTAATACGACGCACGCCGCCCTTGGGCCCCTTGGGCTTCTCCCAGGGCCGCACGTAGTCCCGGAGCGCGCCCTTCCGGTTCCAGGGCAGCTTCGTCGCGGATAATCTTGAGAAGGGCGTCGGTTTTGGGGGCGAGGGCTTCGTTTTGTGCCGGGCGAGCTCCTGGTCGTAAAGCAGGCGCGCCTTCTCGAGCGTGCTCAGGCCCTTGGGGTTGAAGGATATGCGCGGCAGCGTCGGCACCGCGTCCATCTTTTACTTGGTATGGTACTAATCCTAAGGTGGCCCTGGTCTTGTCGAGGGAGATGAGAACTTCGTGGCTATTGGCTGCCCGTGCGTTCCCCTATCGTCCGTGGTCACGTGTACGTGAGCTGGGCTCCGTCACGCGCGTCTGGGCCACCGCGTCGGCTTTTTTATATGCGGCGCTGCGAGATTGTTTTAGGCCACGGGTTTTTTGCTCTCAGTCAGCACGTCAATGTAATAAGCGTGTCCGTGCTGGTCACAGCATCGTGTCTACCGCAACACTTACCTAGTGTTACAACACAAGCCGCCTGGCAGCCGCAGCGGCGCGAACAGCGCTTGTGGGAGAGCACTGATCACTGCAAACATGCATCGCCTCGCAGCTCTGCTCTGCGCGTGCACGCAGGCGCTGCAACCACCGGCACCACGCCGAGGACGCGTCCCGCGCCTTCGCGCCACCGAGGAAAGCTACGACGCCGTGGTCGTGGGCGCGGGCGTCGGCGGGCTCTGCACCGCCGCGCTCCTCGCCAAATATAAACGCAAGGTGCTTTTAGTCGAAGCCCACGACGTCGTGGGCGGCTGCGCCCACGCCTTCGACCGCCAGGGTTTTACGTGCGACAGCGGCCCGAGCTTGTGGGCCGGCTGCGCGCAGCCGTCGACCTCGCCCTTACGGCAGGTCCTGGACGCGTGTGGTGTTGATGTGCAGTGGGTCCAGTACGACGGCTGGGGCTTGCATGATTTGAAAGCTACTAATCGGTGGCGCATGACTGTTGGACCGGATTCTTTTGGGGACGTTATGAAAGAGCTCGGTGGTCCTGAGGGAGAAAGGGCCTGGCGGGCTTTATTAAAGGGCTCGGACCCCGTCGTGGACGCGGCCATGGCGTGTCCGCCCATGGCGCTGCGGGCGGACCCCCTCGGCTTCGTGCAGACTGCCCTTGTACCTTACTTACTCCCAGCAATCTTCAAGGCGTCGCTGCAGGCGAAGACCTTCATTCCCGACCTATTAACGGGGCCGGCGTCCCAGCTCTTTGGACTTAATGATGAGGCGGAGAACGTCTTTTTGGCGCGATGGATCGACTACCTCGCGTTTGCGCTCTCGGGCCTGCCGGCAGACGGGACAGTCGGTGCCGCCGTGGCCTACACGCTCGGCGACCTGCACCGCCCGAACGCCGTGTTGGACTACCCCGTCGGGGGCTCGGGCGCGGTCTGCGAAGCGCTGGCGGACTATATCAATAGTAAGGCCGGGTGCGCCGTGCGGACGCGGTGCCGCGTCGACGAGATCCTGATCAACAACGATGGAGCCGTCACCGGCGTGCGGCTCGCGGACGGTGCCGAGGTGCGGTGCAACACCGTCGTCTCCAACGCCGACGCCTGGACGACGGCGACGAAGCTCCTCCGGCCGTCGCCATTGCCGCAAATCGCGGCCTGGCAGGCGTCCCAGGCGGCTTTGGTGCCGACGCGGAGTTTCGTGCACCTGTGGGTGGGCTTCGACGCTACCGGTTTGCCGAGTGACCTCGACTGCCACCATACCGTGTTCAACGAGGGCCTGCTAGGGGAGGACTGAGCGGCCCTCGACGCGGAGCGGAACATGTACATCATCTCCATCCCGACGCTCTTCGATCAAGGGCTGGCGCCGGCGGGCAAGCACCTCGCTCACGTCTACGCCGCGGCGACGGAACCTTACAGTACTTGGGCGGCGCTGGACCGGAAGAGCCCAGAATACAAGGCGAAGAAGCTCGAGGCCGCGGAGCCCCTCTGGCGCGCTCTGGGAGCTGTCGTGCCCGATGTGCGATCGAGGGCAGAGATGACCACGGTCGGCACGCCGCTGACGCACGCGCGGTTTAACAATCGGCACATGGGCACGTACGGGCCCGCCGGCGCGACGGTCGAGGGCGATCTGAAGGGTTTCGGCGACGGTGGCACGCCCGTGAAGGGCCTGTGGCAGGTGGGCGACTCGCAGTTCCCGGGCATTGGGCTCCCCGCGGCCGCGGCGAGCGGCATCCTCGTGGCGAACGCGTTGGTCAGCGTCGCCGAGCACCGCGCGCTGCTCGGCGACATGCGGGCCGCGGGGACGCTTTGCGCCGGTCGTGATTGGTGGGGGAGACCAAACACCTTGCCGCGGGCGCCCGGCGGGCGCATTGCCGTCGACGCGTCGCTGGATGAAGTAGGTTGTTCTGTGTAAGTATAGTGAGTGCGAAACTTAGTCCTAGCCGAACCAAAACGCGAGCACCTGGCAGATGAGCTCGTTGGGGAGCGCGAGGAGGTTGTTCATCGCAGGGTCCGTCGAGCGGATCTTGCGGCGGTTCGCGAGACCGCGGAGGGTTAAGACCTCCAACCGCGGAGCCATGATGTAGGTGCGCCACGAGCCGGCCGCGTGCACGCCATTTATCTGGGCTTTGACCGTGGCGAAATTCGCGTCGGTCCTGAGCATAGCTAATTGGGGATCGTGTGCTGCTGATAATACGTCTGCACTCTGACGGATCATAGTCTCCACGTCTCGCATAGCTTGCCAGCCACTCATATGGAGTGCAGATGATGTATCTGCAGACGCACCAGCGCGCAGGAGCGTGGTTATGACTTCCGCAAGTAACGCCCTGCCAGGAGGATGTTCGGCTGGTTCGGCAAACTTTTGGACGGCCATTGCGATTGGAAAGCCGTCGAATCCTTTCCGGTTAACGTCCGCCCCCGCATTTAAGAGTAACACGATTATATCCATAACAGCTTTTGCCGAGCACCTGGCGTTAAACAAATACAGCACGTTTTGAATCGGTGATGCGTTGTCCGTCTCGATGTGATTTACATCCGCACCGTGGGAAATTAGCAGCCTCATAAGTTCGAATTCCTTCGCAGCGAAGGGCGTTACGCAACTTGCATAAGAGAGAAGCGTTGCATTGCCGTGATCGACACCAGTTCTTACAAAGTTCACGACGTCTCGCGGCGCGGCGACGCTGGCTAACCATTTTTCCACTACTTCTGGTGCGCTGTCGTTTACCGCATCAAAAATGTGGTCGGGAACAAGTACAGGGTTCATTTACGTCGGCGGCGCGCAGCCTGAGAGATTTGGGTCAAAATTTCAAAAATGTGTCATTGACAAACTTGTCGAGTAGTTTTGAGTGGCGGCTTGCCGGCGTTGGTGGTCCCGACTGGAAGCAGGCCCCAAGAGTATCGAAATGTATATGTAAGTTTCGCCTAGGCCTAGTTAGCGCGCCTCAAAGCTTAGACAAGCTTGAAGAAAACCCGTCACCATACCACAAAACGGGTTTCAAGCCGCGGCGGCTCGCACGGTTCGTACTGACCCATCCGCACTCAGCCCAGCACAGGCTGCGCGCTCCAGCAAGCCTGTCATGGCTGCACAAGCCGGCTTAGAAGCCGTCCGCCGAGCCCTAGCCCAGCAGAACTCCGAGGTCGACCGCTTCCGAGCCGTCGTCCAGGAGAACAGCTCCTTGAATGAACGTATTCTAGACCACGAGGACACGATCGCGCGCCAAGCGGCAGCGCTGTCGACGCTCCGGAGCGAGGCCGACGACGTGATGACCGCGCGCGCCGCGACGACCGCCGCGACGCGCCTCGAGCAGCAGAACGCGTCGCTCCAGCGAGACCTCGCGGCGGCGCACGAGGCGGCGCGGGCGCTCGACAAGGAGCGCGTGACGTTAGCAGACGCGCTGCACGGGCGCGACCGGCGCCTCGAGCAGGCGAAGCGGGACCTGGACGAGCTGCGCGAGCAAGTGCGTCGATCACATGAAGACCGGGACGCGGCCGTTGCCCAACTGCAAACGGCGCGAGCTGCTGCAAAACTGCACGAGGACGAGGCCCGGCTCCGCAAAAGGGAGCACGACGCGCTCGTGGAACGAGTTATTTCCGACAAAGACCAGAAGAACGGCGACTTGAACTCGATGAACGAGGTCGTGGAACGTTTACGCGGCGAGCTCGACCTCCAGAAAGACGACGAATGGGCCGTGGTCCGGGCGGTGCCGTCGAAAGCGCGGTGTTTAATACAAAGGGCGCACGCGGCCCCGGCGGTCGACGTCTGCCTTGGAGGGTCACAAGCGGTCTCGGGCGCCGCGGACGGCTCGATCATTCTCTGGGAGGTCAACGCTACACCGACGCCGAAAGTACGCTTCGTGACCGACCGCGGGGAGGCCTGCGCATCTCTAGATCTCCGGCACGACCGCGTGCTCTGCGCCACGCAAGCCACCTCTTTGCAACTCTGGGACGTGACTGGCAGGCGCCTCCTGTCCCTCCACCAGGGCCACGCGAAGAAGGCACGCATGGGCGGCGCCGTGCTTCTTTCGCAGACGGCGTTCGCCTCGTGCGCGGCCGACGGCGTCGTCAAGTTCTGGGAGCACGACGTGTGTAAGGACGAGCGCCTCTGCCCGAGCGGCTGCACGTCCCTGGATAGGGTTGGACGTGATACGGTCGTGACGGGTCACAGTGACGGCGCGTGCCGCGTGTGGGACGCGCGGTCCGAGGTCTTCGCGTTGGACGTGGGTCCCCGCGCGTCCACGGCGGGCGTGTGTGCCGTGGCCTGTGAGGTTCACCTGATCGCGGCATTGAATTGTGACGATGTGCTCTACGTCTACGACCGGCGGCGCGGCGCCGCGGTGCACGCCTTGAAGCATGATGCTTTGAGAGCGCCGGAGCGGTGCCGCCTCGCGTTCGCGCCCGGCGCCCTGCACGTCGCGGCGCCGTCCTCGACGGGCGCAGTGGTCGTCTTCGACGCCAAGAGCGGCGTCTGCGCTACGGTGCTGGCGCCGCCGTCGCTCGACGCGCCGTGCGTGGCCGCGGTGGCCTGGGCGGACGCGCCAAGAGTGCTGCTCGCGACGGTGGACCACGAGGGGGGGCTCGCGCTGTGGGAATAGTTGCTGTGTGTAAGTTGTGTTGTCTTAGCCAGCGGCGAGCTCGCGGCAGATCTCGAGGCACTCGGGGAACGGCGGCGTGAAGTAGTGGCTCCGGCCGGGCAGCTCGGAGTACTCGCTGCCGAGTTTCTCGGCGACGTGGCGCGCCTCGGTGTCCAGGATGAACGGGTCGTTGTCGCTGTGGAACTGAATAATGCGCCCGGCGTTCGCCCTGATGGCGTCCCAGCGCCAGGGCCGCGCGTAGTAGCCCGCCGCGCGCTCGCCGGGGTCGCCCAGGTCCGTGTGACACGCGCTCACGAGGACGAGCGCGGCAACTTTCGTCTCCTCGGCCAGGCGCATCGCGGCCACCACGCCCGAAGAATGGCCCACGACGACCGTCGACGCGTCGACCTTAAGTGTATCGCGCATGAACGGCACCCACACGGCCTCCTTCGCGCCAATTGGATCCGGCATGGTCTCGGGTACCACGACTTCCTGGAAGATGGCGGCGCTCTTCAACTCGCTCTCCAGCCAGCCGTACCAGTTCGCCTCACGGACGCTGCCGGTGCAGCCGTTGCCCGGCACGATCACGCAGCGCAGAGCAGAGGTGTCAAAGTTCATGGCTGCCATGAGGATGAGGACTGATGCGCGGCGCATCGACTGGCGCACCTGGACACAGCTTTTGCTGGGCAGCAAACAGAGGCTTGGAGTGCAGCAGCGTTACGGGAAAATTGTGCCACTGGCGAAGACTACTGCAGGCTATAATTTCTGGAGTCGTGCAATGCCGGCAATGTCAGCGGCGCTCAAAAAGCAGTGAGAGCGCGGCTTGAAAAACCCGTTTTTACAAACAAAAAGCCGCGCTCAATTACGTATCAGAAACGCCTTGTTCTCGACCGCGAGACGTGTGCCATGGCTAACAAGGACGCGCTCACCAGATGCTGGATGCTAGATGCTGGCCCAACGCGGGGTGCTGCACGGAGTCCCTGCGCCCTCAGCACCGCTCCCGGCAGCTTCACACCCAGCCCGTGCGCAGCGTTCGCAGCCCGTGCTGCCCCACCGCACGCCTTCGACGTGGAAAGGCCAGGTGCAGCACTCAGGAGATGCTCCAGACCCGGCAGTCCGCCCGGGGCGTGTCCCAGGACTTACGCGACGGGCAAGCGTACGGCGACGCGGACGAGCTGCCAAGGAGCACGAGCCTCGCGGCCAACAGCCTCACACGGACACTGCTGGCCGCGTCGCGGCGGCACCCGTCGGGCCTCCTCAGCAAAGAAATGCAGACCACGGGCCGGGCGGCCAAGACCTTCGCCAGGGACTTCAACGAGACCCCCCTCAAGAAGACGTACGACAAGCCGCCCGGTCAACCCAAAAAGACTGCGGGCGTGGTCACCCAGCAGCTCGCGGCCATCTATCACTCGCTGAAGGGGCCGTCGGGCCTCGATGTCACACGGCTCGGCGACGCTGTGGCGGCCCTGGACGTCACGCACGCGCCGCCCGCCGGAGCGGCGCACCCGCACGAGGCGGCGACGACGTTTCTCACCGATTTAGCCATTGACCCGTCTCAGACCCTGGACGAGGACGCCTTCGTGGGCATTGTGGCTCGGATCCGGCCGCACGCGCTGAAAAAGGCCGCGGGTTTCAAGGCGACGCGGACCCTCCAGAAGCGACTCAAAGCAGACCCCTTCGCGATCATGCGGCGGAAGCAGAGCCGCGCAAGTGCCTTCGACTTCCAGAAGGAGGCCCGGACGGGCCAAGCTTTGGCGGATGTGACGCGTTTAGCGGACGAGGCGAGAGCAAAGCACGCTTCTGCAGAATTCGTGTGGCTCGCGGCGGACACGAAGGACGAGCGCCGCCGGGAGCGGACGCTCCAACGGTTGGAGATTAAGGCTATTAAGGCGGACGAGAAAGATTTAAAGAATTGGAAGAGGGAGGACGAAGCCAGGAAGCAGGCGGTCCAAGAGCAACTGGCGAAGGCCCAAACGGACGGGTTGGCCGATGGCGCGGCGAGTGCGCTCATCGCGGCCATCCCCGCTTTAAGGCCGCGGCCCGTGGACCCCCTCCCGATGCCCCGGAAACGACCGGCGCACCGGCGGCTCCAGTGGACGCTGGAGGGGAACGAGGTCGCCGATACTGCAGACCGGAGCCGTTTCGACGCCGCGCACCGGGCGTACTACGAGCCGGAAGTCACCGCCCGGAAGGCGTTGGCGTTGAAGCCCCCGGTCGACCACGTCACGCGGAACGCCTCGGCGTTCGCTCAAGCGTCCGGCGGACGTGTGCCGCTGCTGGACGCCATCACGCTGGAGCTCGACTCGAAATCAAAGACAGTGAACCTGGCGAAGCGCGAGGAGCTGGAATTAAGGTTGGAATTACCCATGCGGAACGGCCTCGACGTTGACGCCGCGACGGTCGGGCTCCCGAGCAACTGGGACGCGCGCGACGTCAAGGCCATCCGCCACCCGCCCGCCGGCGCCGCGTCCGCGGCGCCGCGGGGCGGCCCTCGGGAAAGGGTGGTCCGGGAGCAGCGCCGCGCCGAAGAGGAGGCCATCCTCAAGCGCAAGGCCGAGGCGAGGCTGGCGGAGCGCGTTGCCACGGCCATCGCGAAGATTCAGAAGCGCGGTGTGTTGGATAGGCTCGACGAGGGGAAGCGGGAGGAACTAGAGCAGGCCATGGCGCTCGTCGACCTCGGCCGGAAGGAAGAATATGAAAGAGAGGAGAAGATCAATGATATGCGGGAATTGGTGCGCGACGAGAAGGCCTCGGAGCGGCGGCGGTTGAAGGAGGAGTTGCACACGAACGTGGCCCTAATCCGGGGGAGCGAGCGCGACCGCGTCTTGGGCCTGCGCGACCGGACGCAGGCCTTCTCTCTAACACCGGGCATTTTTGATTCGAGGATACCGCCGGAGGATGCCACGAGTCGCCAAAAACGGAAAGACGCGCAGCTGCTCAGCGAGTGGCGCTCGTCCGTGGAGGAGGAGCGGGGCCGCGTGCGCGACATTCGCAGCGCGAACCTGGCCAAGTACTTTGAGGAAAGATCCTCGCCCTACATCGGCGAACCCTCCGAGTGGAGGGAGCGGGGCTCGCCCGTGCGGACGGCGTCGTCTCTGGTAGACGGGACGGGCCACTTCCGCGAGGAACGCGTCGAAGCGGCGTCCGAGCTGTATCCGACGTTCTCGCGGGCCTCCTGCGCGTCGGCGCCCGACCCGCGGGGGAGCCGCGTCGACAGCTGGACCGTCGCGGACGGCCAGGGGCGCTCGCACGCGGTGACGCCGGCCGCCTTGCCGCCGGCCATGGTCTCCGCCGACCGGATCTTCCGGGGGCCGCGGCGGCGGCCGGCGACGGTGCGGCTCTAAGAGTGTGTTTTACGTAGCCTCCCTACTAGTAGATTCACCGGCGGGGGTCGGCGGTGGGCGCGGCGAGATGGCGCTGCGTTTTTAATTCGCTGTCTTTCGGAGCCGTTCTTCAGCATATAACTACATTGGAGACTGGCGACACTCTCTTTGTCGAACCCTCCAGCACGCTCTTGCATCAAGTTTGCTCATCCCGCCACGCAGACTGTGAGATCCAGCCAAAAGCCGTCACATCACTCCCAAAATCGCAGCACGACTCGTGAACGCTGTCGAACATCTCATTATCTGTAATACTAACGCGTAAGCACCGAAACCGCGACTCATTATGGCTAAGCTCGCACTCACAGCCCTCCTTGCCACCACCAGCGCCCTGGTGCCGCCCGCGCGCCGGCTCGCGTCGCACCGATTGCGCGCCGCCGACGACGACGCGACGGCGCTGCTCGAGCAGGCCGCCGCGCTGCGCGCCGAGGCGGACGCGCTTGCCGTGGAGGCGATGCCGCCCGCGCCCGCGCCCGCCGCGCCCGCGGCCCCGGCGGCGGAGCTGACGCCCGAGGAGAAGACGTTAAGGGAAATAGAGAACCGCAAGACGATCGCTTCCGCATTACGGGCCGCGGCCAAGGCGCGCAACCAGGAGCAGCTCAGGATCGCGCTCGCGACCGCGGAAAAGGCCGGCGGCTTCGCCAAGGACAACGAGGACATCGTGAACGCCGTCAAGGTGTACAACGAGCTGAACGAATTGAACGACGAGGTGCGCCAGAAGCTCGTCAGCGGCATGAACAAGAGCGACCCCATGTCCAAGGATTTTGAGGGCGGCGGCAACCTCTACGCGGCCATCTTCGCGGGCATGGCCGTCTTGGTGATCGCGGGCGGCAAGGACATCTTCTACTAGAAGATGAAGCAAACTGTTTTCTCGCGCCCGGCCGCCGCCGGCGTAGGATATGTAACGAAGTTCGTACTCGTAGCCAACTTGAACCATATGTCACGACAGCCCCTCTAGGGAGAGACACACGTGTCCCTGGGGAGAAATTTCGCAGCACGAATATTATACTCGGCGCGTAGGGAAGGGGAATGAATAGGGGTGGTCGGGCGTACGGTCAGATACCAAAGTGGCATATGAACGTGGTCGGCGGTAATGAGAGGATGGTCTTGATCGATGTGAGATATCAAGTGATGTGGAGGCGGCCCCTTGTAGTTGAGGCAACTGGCATGCGCTTGTTCGCGCCGGCACTGCCTCCGGGTCTTAGTTGGCACACCGTGCCGGCCATGTTGAGCGTGCAGAACGCGTTCCCGTGCGTGTTCGCGTAGCAATTCTTGCTGCCCGTGAAGCAGTTGATGCCGCCCGCGGTGCACCCGTTGCACCAGGGGGCCGTGTCCGTCCTGCTGCCGCCGCTGGGGGACGCGTAGAAGGCGTCGCAGAGCGCGCGGCAGGTCGGGGCCGGCGTCGGCGTCGGCGGCTCGGTGAGGAGTATCGGCTGGCCCGGCGGGGACGCGGGGCCGGCCGTCGCTTGCGTTGGCGCCGGCGTCAGCTTGGGCTGGCCCGGCACCCAGTCGTTGTCGATGAGATCGGTCGCGAAGGCGAAGCCCGCGTCGCCAATGCCCTCGCAGAGCGCCTCCGCGGCCGGGACCGAGGCGGTGAAGTGCATGCCCCCGTCTAGGCGGGACCGCGAGCACTCATCGCTTAACTGGGTCATGTTCGCCCAGCTGAGCACCACGTCCTGCGCCGGCTGCGCGCCGGGCTCGACCGTCGACGAGCCCTTGAGCACCTTGTCCGTGGTGCCGAACTGCGGGTTCGGGCCGTCCGTGCGCACGAAGTAGGCGTCGACGAACTCCTGGATGACCTCGCACAGGCACGCGCTCCCGGAGGGATACTCTGAGTGGGGCATGACGCGCTTGTAGGGCTGGAAGTCCTTGGCGAGGATCTGCTTCGTGCCCTCGTAGGGGCCGCCCCACGTCGTGACATCTTCGGTCTGCTTGGTCTGCTTGCTCTCAAGACTGCGCGATATTCCTAATTAGGTAGGTTAAGGGGGAAATTGGCAGTCGCCTGAATCCCCGTTCTACTCCCCCGATGCCGTGCACCAGCGTTCCGACTCGCCGCAGACCAATTGAGGCGTCCGAGAAATCCCGTCGCGGACGCTCGAGGCCGCTGGTTGGCGGCTCCTCTGGAGTTCAAACACGAGGAGCTCCGCCGCGAGGGGCTCGCTCCGCTCTCGGTCGCCCATGCTCAATATATACACAATGTTAACATAAATGCGCGCTCCTAAGGCGCCGCGTCGCCATCCACAGGAAGCAGGAAGTCCGCGATCTGGATCTCCGGCCGCCCCTCGTCGGCGAAGTCGCCCTCGAAGCGCCGCTTTCGAAAGTGGCCCCAGGTGAAGGGGGCGTACAGCGGCCGCGCATCGGCGAGGGCCCGCCGCTTGCGCTTGGCCGCGCGCGTCCGGTGGCGCGGGTTCGGGTCTCGTGGCTGCTGCGTTGCCCCTTGCGTCGGCAGGGGCCGCATATCTCCGCGGCGTACGCTGGGTTGTAGAAGAAGGGCGCCGAGACGCGCGACACACCCGGCGGCGAGGCGAGTACTCTATGCTCCGGGGCCCGGTACCTGCCGTTCGACAAGACCTGGAGCATGTCGCCCACGTTGACCGTCAACGCATTTTCGACGGGCGCCACGTCGATCCAGTGCGGCGGTCCACTTCTATGCGCATTGAGGTTCACTTGCAACGACGAGATGGAATGATCCTGGTACAACAAGGTGAGCACGCCGGCGTCGAAGTGCCGGTTCACGCCCAGCCGCGGCCCCTCGAGTTTATCCAGAGGCGTCTCTGATAGATCCTCCGCTCCGTTCACCAACCGGTCCGCGTCAAGATTTACATCGGACTGCACGTGGCGGTCCTTCGCGGCCGGGTAGGCGTTCAGCCGCAGGTAGGACGTGTGGCCGCCCGCGAAGAGCTTTCTAAACGCCTCCGGTGCCACATCCAGCGACCGCGCGACGGCGTCCAGGAGCTCATCGCAGACCTCCGCGCAGCATGCGTAGTACGCCTCGACCGCCTCCCGGAAGCCCGGGAGGTCCGGGAGCTGGTTGTGCCCGTCCATGACACGGTTCTCGGGCGCGTCGCTCGGCAGGTCCGGTCTAGGGGTATGCCCGTAGTCGTAAAGCTGCTTGTAGTCCCGCGTTCGCTTCGTGAACTCGTCGTCCGCGTAGCCTCGCGAGTTCGTCGCCGTCCGTTTCACGCGGCGCTTCACGTCCACGGGGAGCGCGAAGAAGGCGCGCGTCGCCTGTTCAAAGGCCGCGATGACTTCGGTGGGGACGCCGTGGTTGACCACATGAAAGAAGCCGGGCTCCGCGCAGGCCCGACCGAGCGCCGCGACCTGCTCCGGCGTGCGGAGCGCCTTCAGGTCGAGCACGGGGATGCGCTCGGGCCGGATCGAGGCCGCTGTGACGGCGAGCACTGAGAGCCAGCGGTGCGGCGCCATGGTTCCGAGAACTATATCGCCGTCAGTAGGAAGACCGGCGCAGTGCTTTGACCGATACTAACGTCGCCTATGCAGCAGAAGTTTCTTATGCAGAGGCTCACTCCGCTGCTCCTCTGGACGGCTCCGTTGAGGCTCCCGACTGGCAGAGTGAGGTAACTGGAGTAAGAAATGCCACAGCAAAGCAAAGAAGAGATGAGAGCTCAAGTGCGGCGCTCACAGGCGTGGTCTTGTTTGGCTGAGAAACCCGTTAAAAGTGCAGCGCGCGCGAAAAGTGCGGCGATTTGACTGTAGTTATTCACGAAAAGTGCGGCGCGCAACGCGCAGCACAAGCTCAGCTCTGAGCAGAGCTAAGAGTGCCAGTCTAAGCTGCCGACGGATCGTTGCACCGTTACGCGTGCTCTAACGGCTGCATCTGAGCTCCTACGACAGCCCAGAGGACGCGTAAGAGCCAGCACGATGCAGGTCCCTGTTGTCCTGCTGTGCCTGCACGCCGCCAGAGCCCTGGTCGCACCGCCGCGCATCACTCTAAAACCAAGGCTCTACGCCAAGAAGGGCGTCTTCGGCCCCGTCGACGCGGACGTGAAGTACATGCCCCAGGCGAAGGAGACGCCGCAGCGGCAGGTCGGCCTATGGCCGCGGAGTACGGCCTCGACGTTCTTCCGCGTGACGGTCGTGGTCTGGACGGCGGTCTTCGCGCTGACGCTCGCGAGCGCCACCATGACGGTGCCCGGCGTCGCGGAGGCCGCCGGCGGGGCCGTGTCCAGGAGCCGCGTCGTCGCCGACGGACTCGTGGGGCGGTGCTTCGTCATCCGGAGGCGGACGTGGTCGCCGCGGGCGTTGTGGAACGGGAACTTGCGGAGACGGTTGCTAAACGGCGCGGCGCTCTCGACGCAGTCGCCGCTCCTGGGCGATCTGGCCCTGGATCTACCCAGATGGTCATCTAGGTGGCGCTGGCGCCAGCGGTGGCGCTGCCTCACGTACGGCCTGGCGCACGGGTCGGCCGCGCACCTGCTAGGTGATGCGGTGTTACTCAGATCCGCCTTAGCTTTGAACGACGGCGGCGGCCTGCCCTACGACGCGCGGCGACGTCTAGGCGACGCGAACGACAGTCGGGGCGGCGCCTGCGGCGGGGCTGGGGTCTTGGTGCTCACGGCGGTCGTGGGTCTCGTGGCCGGGGGCCTG
>Ga0114994_10002060_pt1 | contig 14580 bp, 22 predicted proteins | sample ArcticOcean_MG_C_9_FD_87043 | JGI IMG/M metagenome (GOLD analysis project Ga0114994, IMG submission 87043) | Marine microbial communities from western Arctic Ocean - ArcticOcean_MG_CB2_152 | ecosystem: Environmental > Aquatic > Marine > Oceanic | place: Arctic Ocean: Canada Basin | collected... | reverse complement strand
TGAGAAGCCAGCATATAACCTATCTCTAAGTCCACGTGTTCTAACTTCTTCCTCTGCCATCATTTCTTGTGCAATAGCAAATGCTTCACCTATTCCAACAATTTGATGTGTTGCTAACGTCCCTGAACGCATTCCACGTTCGTGTCCGCCTCCATGCATTTGTGCTTCGAGTCTAACTCTTGGCTTACGTGATACATAAAGTGCGCCCATTCCTTTGGGTCCGTATATTTTGTGTGCTGAGAAGCTCATTAAGTCAACTGGAAGCTCTGATAAGTTTATCGGTAGCTTGCCAACTGACTGTGCTGCATCAACATGAAAAAATACTTTGTTTTCTCTACAAATGTTTCCTATTGCAGTTAAATCTTGTATAACCCCAATCTCATTATTAACATGCATAAATGAGGCTAGAATTGTATCCTCTCGTATTGTGGCTTTAAACTCTTCCAAGTCTAGTAACCCGGATTGTAATGGCTCTAAGTAAGTTACTTCGAATCCTTCACGTTCCAATTGACGACAAGTATCTAATACTGCTTTATGTTCTGTTTTTAAGGTAATAATATGTTTGCCACGTTTTTCATAAAAATGTGCAATACCTTTAAGTGCTAAATTGTTTGATTCAGTTGCACCAGATGTCCATACAATTTCCCTAGGATCTGCTCCTACTAAATCTGCTACTTGTTGTCGTGCTTTGTCTACTGCTGCTTCTGCTTGCCATCCGTATGTGTGTGAACGGGAAGCTGGGTTGCCAAATGTGCCTTCTAGTGTTAGGCATTCTGCCATTTTACTAGCAACACGAGCATCAACAGGTGTTGTTGCTGAATAATCCATATAAGTGGGTGCTGTCATAATATATTTACTCTAAAGTTATAAGTTTGAATACTACATTATACTACAAGATTGCTTATTTTGCAACCACTTGTATTTACCTATAAATAGTAGTATGAAGTGTAAATGGCCAGTAAACCATGTAAGTATTAGTAGCACAGGCAAATATAGGCCGTGTTGTGCATGGGAAGAACAATCTGATCAACCAGATGTAGCAACTAATAATATAGATGATTACTTGAATAGTGACTTCTATAAGAATTTGATGATTGACATGAATGCCAATAGATTTGCAACAGGATGTGCTGAATGCAAGTTTGATGAAGAAAGTAATGTAAGCGGTATGCTAGAAACTGGAAACACTAGATACCCAGATAATGAAGATTTCAGTGTATATGACATGGAGATAAAATTTGGAAACATATGCAATGCTGGGTGTATTATGTGTAGTAGTTATAATAGTAGTCTGTTAGAAGCAGAAAATAATAGTAACCCACAATTGAAAGAGTATAGAGTATTCAGCAATTCCGTTTCAGTTAAATGGTTTGAAGATGATGCTAAATTTAAAGAAATTGTAAAGCTTGCAGCACGTGGCAAACGTATTAGATTTACAGGCGGTGAGCCTACTGTTAGAGGACTACTTGATGAATTCCTAACGCAACTTGTAGAACTTAACAGTGATATGCGTATACAAATTACATCAAATGGTGGCAACTTTAATAAACGTTTACAGGAAACATTAAAGAGATTTAGAGAAGTTTATATCAATGTAAGTATAGATGGATACGGAACTGCAAATGACTTTATTCGTTGGCCGTTAACATGGAACAAGATAGAGCGCAATGTAGATGCAATGTTACAATATGATAACATCACAGTAAACGTGGAAACTAGTTTACAGGCAGGAAGTGTTGATAGTTTACCTCAACTTATAGACTGGTGTAAACAGCGTAATATTAGATGGGACGCTAATAGTGTGTATAAGCCTGCACACTTGCAACCATTTCTTGTAAACAATGAGATATTAGAAAAAGCTAAAGCGTTGGACAATAAGAAGATTAATAAACTACTTGAATACAACAGTACACAAGAGAACTATGATGTTCTCAGACAAAGAATGTTAGACTATTACGATATGCTATCCAGTATTAGGAAAATTGACTGGAAGGAATGTTTGAACGTATAATTATACCGCTGTTTTGTAGAATTGTATATTCATTCCATTTTTCAACCAATGCTTGTGTGTTCCTTCTGGTTGACAACTTGCATGTACTTGACATGCATCAAACACCATAACATCTCCTGTTACTTGCTTAAATACTGATTCTTCACTAAACCCACTAAAATTTTCTTTACTTATAAGTGGATATTTCTCACTTGACCAACCAGGGCTATCATTTGTTCCTGGCATAGGATTACCATTTACATCTAAAAATCCATCATATTCCCTAAACAGTTTATAACTACTGTTGTCTTGCTGTGTCAATGATTCTCGGTCAAATGTAGCTGCATATCCTATTCTACGTTGATGCATGTACGCTGTGTAACAATCGGCATCCTCGGATAGAAACAATGGAAATACTACACTCTTCCATGGTATTAAATTTTGAAATACTGGGTCTTTGATTTCTTCTTCATTGATTAAATCCACATGAGCATCGTGGTGTTGTATTGTAATGTAGAAGTTACCTGTTTGTACTGAATCAAATACACCCAATGCTTCTGTAAACTTATGTGTTAGCCATTTATGCGTTTTAAACATACGTTGTACACTAACTACGCTTTGTATATTACCACTGCTAGGCCTAGCTTTAACACGTTTTGCATTTTGGAATTGGTAATCCATGAGCATTTGTATTTCATCATCTGAAAAGAACTTTTCCATGACATATGCAGGTTCAAATCTATCTATAATATCTTGTTTATATTTTTCACAGTTACTTATATACTGACTCATGTGTTTTTCCAATCTAACACTTGTTTTTTAGTTTGTGCAAAATGTGTAAAATTTGGTATCTCCATTGACATATCATCAAGTACATGACATAACAATATATTATTCCATAATATATGAAAAGCAGTTTGGTCGTTGTCATGTTCCCATACGTCTGCAATAATATTTAACGGATGTAATGTTTTAAGTTTTTCATGAGCTAATTTAGTTAATATAAAAAACACATCTTCTATGCTTGTAAAGTCTTTGTTTATCCAACTGTTATTACTTGTCATTGCCATATTATGATTGTGAGTATTACGTCCGTTACAAAAGTCAAATTGACTACCAACCAAATAGTCCATTACTTCTGGCCTATCTATGAACCATCTACTAACTTGTAGATCCCATCTCCATCTTACAACAAGATCGTATGTATCAACTGGTGGCATTTGTAGGCTAATAAGCCCACCAACATGTTGTCCAATGCGCTTCCTGGTTTCAAGCAACGATGCTTCAAAGTCATCTAGGTTATGTCCCCACAATCTAGCGGATGGATCTACATTAACCCAATCTCTTATTAGTACATCTTGGTTATCTATTTGTAATTTCTTAAAATCAAATACACTTGATCTTCTAGGGTTTTCACAATGTTCCCAAGTATGTCCATAAACATCAACTTGGTATCCACGTGATCTTAGATATGTTACAATTGTGTCTGGTCCAAAAAATTGGTTATATTCACGTGTTTCTCCAGATATGCATAAAGCAATTTTCATTTTGATTCCTTTAATTAACTACATATATATTTATATAAATAGTAGTATGGAAATACACGCACATTCTTTTGACTTTGCGATTACGACATATTGCCAAGCTAAATGTCGTAGTTGTTGCAGAACTGATAACATCACTGGAAATACTATAGATTGGCTAACACCAACTCACATGTCATATGATGTATTCAGTAATATCCTTGATAATTCATCTGACATTAATTTACATAGACTTGAATTTTGTGGAGAACTTGGCGATCCTATGATGCATCCTAATATTGAACAATTTTTAGATCGTGCAGCTACACAAGTAGACTATGTTGCAATAAACACAAATGGTGGGTTACGTAATCCTGAATGGTATACACATGCTGCAAAAAAATACTGGAGAGGTCCTACACCACATAAGCTTAAAATAGTATGGGGAATTGATGGAATGAGCCACGACACTAACTGGAAGTACAGAGAAGGTGTTGATTGGAAACGTGCAATGGATAACATGACTGCATGGTTTGACAACAATGGATGGGGCGAATGGCACTTTCTTATATTTGAATGGAACTGGCACGAAATTCCAGCTGCATATGAATATGCAAAAGAGCATAACATTGACCTTTATTTTAAAATTAACAATCGCCCGCATGGATTAATCACCAACGAATCAAGACAAAAAGTAAATAAATTATTGGAGAAGTATGATGGCATGTATTGATTGTATAGCAATACGCAAGGATGAAATTAAAGATGGAGTCCATGTGCGAGATTGGGAAGTTACAGTAGATGGAAGACTTTGGCCATGTTGTTATTATGCAAATGCATGGGATGATAAATGGCAAAGAATTCAAATGTTTGACAACGACCCTAAGTTACAAGAACTATGGGAAAGTAACCCAGACTTTAATAATTTACAAATAAATAAATCGAATGATGTAATTAATCATCACATGTACAATAAGTACATAAACAACGAAGGATGGAATAGCGATAGTCCACCAGCATTGTGTGTTAAGGAATGTTCTGTAGTAATAGACGAGCGCACACAACAAAGTCAATCTAAAGCTAAAATACAGGTAGAAAAATAATGGAACAGGACTTAGTAGAACAAGGTTTAAACATATATATAACTCCCTTGCTGGCATTACTAGTATCGGGTATTATAGCACTATGGATTAAAGAACTAGTAACAGACGTGGTAGCAAGTATTCGCTGGAAAATGAAACCTGGATTTGAACCCGGAGATGTTGTATTTCTAGATGGTGAGAAAGCTACTATTATCAGCATAGGATGGCGAGAAACTATATTTGAAATAGACAACGGTAGAGGCAAAGTATGGAGATATATCTATAACAAGCGAATACCTTTACATAGATTAGAGAAAGTTATTTCTGAAAAGAAATAATTTCGTCTTTAGTTTTACCATTTGCCCAAGTACTACTCAGTGATTTAATCACTGCTGCACTGTAGTTTTTAATTGCGGTGTTTAACTGTTCAATGGATCCAACCATTTCTGCTCGTAATATATCATAGCATGGTGTTGGATTCTTTTCAATAGCAAGCATCATCATATGCTCCAGTCCATTATATCTCCAGTTATAACCTATACGTGTATCTTCGCCTGTTATAAATCCGTCATATCTCATTACATCCCAAAATATGAATCTAATGTCTTGGCCATCTGCTTCTAATATAGCAGTGTTGTCCGTGGAAACTATTTTAGAATCTTTTGCAACAACAGCATGTCCATCAAATACTGTGTTTTGTCCTTGTGCTAAATTAATAAATTGCTGATCCCACATATTAAACCCATCTACTGGTGTTCCATCTTTTTGTCTATATTGCACTGTATGTTCATATACAATAACATTTATACGCAACCCTTTACTTAGTGTTTGCAGTGAAGCTGGAAAATCTATAAAATCTGTGTGTGATCCTTTGGTTGCTTCTCTTATTGGAAATGCTGATATTGAGTTAGGCCATACACGATTAATTGTATCAAGTGTTAATCCTAGGTCTAGTGTTTGATTTACAAGCTGTAAAAACATAGGTGCTTCTGCCTTGCTTATATGCAAGAATGCCATGCTAACACTAAATTGTGCTTCTTTGGTGTCTAGTTTACCAGCAATAATTTCTTCAAAAATATGCATAAAACTACTAATACCCATACCAAAATCTTTGCCCATATGTCTAGGAACAAATGTTTGCAGTTTAAAGTCTACCCAAGGATTATAACCAAATAACACTATGCGCTTTAATAGATATTCTTTTTCATACTTTTGTAATAGTTCATACCGTTCCTCTTGTGTTTTAAGGCTTGGCATTTTTTCAATTAGGGTGTGTATTAAATGTACTTTGCTCATACTACTATTTAGCCATTAAAGTATCACATAAAAGAATTGCCGCAACTGACTTAACAGTATACGGCAATTTGTAAAGAAACACTTAGGAAGTGTTTATGATTGATTTTGTCTATCAAAAATTGATATTGTTGCAATGCGTCTAATATCGCCTCTGCATATACCAATGTCTGCAAGTTCACGATCTGTCATACGTCTAAGTTCAGCATCTGCTTTACGATCGTAACCTGCTGCTGCTGCGTTTTTAATAGTAGAGTAGATAGATGCAATCTTTGCACATACACCACAATACGTTGTTTTTAGTGTTAGGATAGTCATATCTATCTCCCATAAATTCTATGTTTTGTTTTAATAATATCGTCGGCGATATCGTTGTAGCCCATTCGACGGAGCTGTTGCGCACTTTTGCAATATGCAAGATAGTCCATTGCTTTAATAAATCTATTAAACATTATTTGTCATCTCCATCTAACATAAGTTTTCTAGCAAGTTCTGGATAACCCTGTTGGGCCAATACTGCTGCTGCTCTTGCTCTGCCAGTTGATTCGCCAAATGCGATCATGCTCATAACTGTGGTTAGTGCAATTGTTTTAACTGCATCGCAAAATTTGCAGTAGTATGTACTAATAGTTGTAGTGGTCATCATACCCACCCTTTCAAATTGTTATTAACTTTTGCTCGTACTTGCCAAGGTGCTTGTCCTGTTTGGATTAGACGTTGACGTTGTTCAAGCTGTACAAGGTCCTTTGACCCTGCTAAGTATTGGTATTCAGCTGAAAACTTATAGCCTTCTTTCATAGGTGCCTTTAATACTCTTTTTAATCGTTTCATTAGGAATTTCACACATACACTCCTACATTCTTAGGGCCATTGCCCTGATTGTCTAGCATGTACTGGTAAGCATATTGCCAGTCTTTTGTATATTCTGTTTTTGCATAGGTAAGCAGTTCCGCCTCATATCGAACACGACTCTTTCGTGAACCATTGAAGAGTCCCGCCCATGCACCAAAAAATTTGGTTGACATTGGTTTCTCCTTAAATGTTTATACCGTTGGATGATTTTGGGAAAGCATCCGTTATTGCCAGTCTCTCCTGGCTGCTACCACAACACCTGCATTTGTGTCGCTTGTAAGGCATGGGTTATGCCATGGTCTTTCCCATAGTCAGTTAGCGTGGCACTAACTGCCCGTCTTTTTTTCTGAGCCGAGGTCGCTCTATACTACGTTGTATCTGTAAGTAACAATGTTGTGCTATTATTTCTTACACTTTTATTTATCACAAATGACCGCAATAAACCAAAGCTATTTATGCATTCTCGTTATGCGCTACACGCATACCGTCTTTAAACTTAAAGTTTAGTAGTTGTTGATGCATACACTGCGTTAAACTGATTGTTTACCCTAACAAACGTTGTGCATTTAGTTAATTGTTTTAGCTGATTAGCACCTGCGTATGTGCAAGTTGATCTAATACCGCCAAGCACATTCTGAATTGTGTTATTCACTTCTCCTCTGTAAGGAACAAGTACTTCACGACCTTCTGAACTACGATAGTCTTTAAGTCCACCAAAATGTTTTGTGTTTGCTGCATCACTACTCATACCGTAGAACTGTACGAACTGTTTTGATTCAATTTTCTTTGTATGATTTTGTAAGTGCGAACCAATTTCGTATATAATTTCGTTAGTCTCATAATGTTTAGTAATAACATCACCGCCGCCTTCGTTGTGTCCTGCAAGCATACCACCTAGCATCACAAAGTCAGCGCCTCCAGCAAAGGCTTTAGCCACGTCTCCAGGGCAGGTGCAGCCACCATCAGCAATGATATGCCCACCGAGACCGTGAGCAGCATCAGCGCACTCAATAACAGCGGAGAGCTGCGGGTATCCGACACCAGTTTGGATACGAGTAGTGCAAACACTCCCAGGTCCAATACCAACTTTAACAATATCTGCTCCATTTAAAATTAACTCCTGTGTTTGATCGCCTGTTACTACATTACCTGCAATAATTACTACATTTGGATATTGTTTTCTAAACTTTCTAACAAAATTGCCAAATCTTTCACTGTAACCATTTGCTACGTCAATGCACACATATTTTAGGCGTGTACCTACTTCTGCATATACTGTTTTAAATTTTTCTAAATCATGCTCACCAATACCAATACTCATTGCAACGTTAGCTGTTATGTAATATTCGCCTGCAAGGAAGTATTCTATTAGCTGCTCTGCACTGTATGTTTTTACTAAACATGTAAAAATAGCCTGCTCACTTAGTGTATTAGCCATTTCAAATGTACCAACGCCGTCCATGTTACTTGCCATGATTGGAATACCGTTGTAGTGATAATCTTCTGCAATTTCATATGACTTCACTGGCGCATGATTTCGAAACATAAACTCACGCTCTAAGCTTACTTCTTTGCGTGAGCCCAAAGTACTACGCTTTGGCCTAATTAGTACATCACTATAGTCAAGTAGTACTTCGTTTTCAATTCTCATCTTTGTATTCCATTTCAGTTTTTATTGTTGTGCCTTCTGTGTCTCCGGCAATAAGTCTAGCCATGTACTGAATATCATCTATTAGCAATTGGCACTCTTGTACATCATATGTTTTATCTGCAGAAGCACTATATTGATTACGAAGTCTATGTAGTAAGATTGCTTTAGTGTGCATCGCATTGATCTTACTTATTAGCTCTTCTATACTGTGTCTCATTTAACTGTTAATCCTAATGTTTGTAGTGTCTGTTGTACACACAATGCTTGCACTTTACAATCTTCTAATGCGTTGTGTGCTGCAAAATTTATTGCTTTGCGAGGATCAACAGGCATAATACCAAACAATGTCCTACTGTCACGTATCTTCCAAAACGCCCATGGAATGTGATGGTTGTATTGTCTAAACAGATTCTCTAAAATACATATATCAAATGCAGGTCCTTGACACCAAATAACATCAACACCTACGCACCATTTGTTTAATGCTTGTAATACTTCTAATACTGGAGTACGATTTCCATCACCAAGTGCTTCTTCACGTACATCGTCTGCTTGCTTGCCCCACCATTCTAGTGTGCTTTCAGATGTAACTCGTCCTTTGGCAAGCTGATCGTCTACATCAAATCTATGATAAAGAGGTTGATACGGCTCGCTTATAGTGTTAGGATCAAATTTAACTCCACCAATAGTTAATGCTACACAATCCGGTGTAGTAGCTAATGTTTCTAAATCAATCATTGCATGTATTGTCATTTGTTATTCTCTCGCTTTGTGTCGTACCGTTGTCCATCAAACACGCATACAAAGTATGTGCCCAATGGTCCTGCATTTACTTTGTGAAACGCTCCATCTGGAATTTGCACAATGTCTCCTGCTTTAAAACGTATGATTTTATCATCAAGTTCCATAGTTCCACTGCCGTCTATAAAGAAGTAGATTTCTTCTTGGCCCGTATGGCTGTGTCCGTTAGTAGAACACGCTGGGTTTAGTTTAGTTGAACTTAATATAAGGTTTTCAAGATCTGTATTATCCGTTACTGTGTAACGTTCGTCTTGTTTTGCGATATTACCGCCGATGTTTTTAATGTTTACTTTTTGCATAGTATACTCACCTAATTTATTCTCTATGTTTAATTATAACACAAATATACTAGTTGTCAACGACTATTTAAGCTTGTTCTTCCATTATAACATCCAATGGAAATCCGTTGGTTCGTGCATCTGTTACTGTTTCAATGCATTTCTGTTCAGCTACTTCGTAACTATATATTCCTGCAATTGATCTACCTTTTTCGTGTACTTCGATAGTAATGTCTTTTGATTCTTCTGCTGTTTTACCAAATATAGTAACTAAGCATTGTACAACATAATCCATTGGAGTTACATTATCATTTAAAAAGATCACCTGATATTTATTGGGGCCTTTTACTGTAACTTTTTCTGCTACTGCTTCTTGCTGTGTTGATGACATTATTTTACCTTTAAGTATAATTGTTAGTAGTGTAGGGGATAATCCCCCTACACTGTTAGTAGTATTTAATCAATCTTGATTGTACGTGCTTTTTTCTCTTCTGGTACAATACGCTCTAATTCTACATAAAGCATTCCGTTTTCCATTTGAGCTCCTTTAACGACTACGTCATCGCTAAGTGTCCAAGTACGCTTAAACTTTCGCTGGGCAATACCTTTATGCAAGTACTCTACTTCGCTTTGAGTTTCCTCTGGGTCATGTGAGATTGTCAGCTGTCCATCCTCTAGGTTAATTTCTAGATCTTCCTTAGTAACACCAGCAAGTGCAATTTCAATTTGAAACTTGTCACCTTCTTTGCGGATGTTATATGGTGGATAACCAGAACTGGCTACGTTGCTTTCAGTATACTGAAACATATCAGCAAGAATCCGATCGAATCCTACTGCTTGTGCTGCGATCTTATTTAGATCAAGTGTTGTTAATGTTTTCATCTTTTATCTCCTTTTAAGCAAGATGTTATATAATGAGACCCTATTATTAGGCATCTCGTCATTTGTACACTACATGCGTACAAATTCTTGTCGTAGATTATATTCTACTGATTCTTTTCCTGTGCGATGCGTTTGCGATGTCTTGCTTTTGCCGCTGCATCTGATCTTAGGCGTTTTTCTGTATTGCTTACAAAATGTGATCTGTCACGTAATTCTTGAAAGATACCATCATTTGCTAGTTTCTTTTTTAACTTGCGCATTGCTTGGTCTACATTATTGTTACGAACCTCTACTGCCATGCCGTCGTTATCTCTTTTGCGGTAATTGTTTTCCATTTTTCCTACTTTATCCTACCCATAACTCTATTGTTCTGACTACTTATGTATTCATATTCTGCTTCGAGCAATTCTGCAAAATTATTCAATAGATCTCGGGCCATATCTTGTTTGCCTCTCTCGCGGCCTTTTAAAACAATAGTAACTGTTACTTTTGCCTTATGCTCCAAAAATTTCTTAACGTGATTTGCTTTGGTGGCTAAATCATTTGTATCTATATTTAATCCCATTCTAATCTCTTTTTGGTCGATTAGATTCTCACGTTGTTTTTTCTTATTCTCTTTTTCTTTTTGTTTCTGTTCATAGAGATATTTATTAATTTCCATGATCTTGCACAATGGTGGTTGGGCCTTTGCATTTATAAGGATGAGGTCTAGATTATCCTTATAAGCGGCCTGTAATGCATCAGTTAGTGGCATTACTACAGACTCACCATCTGCATTAGTAAATCTTACTTCACGTGCTTCAATTCGCTCGTTTGCAATTATTGTATTCTTTGGTAAAAGGTTACGTTGATTATTTTTCATATCAACCCTTGATCATCATTGGTAATTGGCCATTGATTATTGTTTGTTCTGTGATTATAATTTTAGTTACTCCGTTTTTTGCTAGTTCTGGTAACTGGTACTGTGTTTCCACTAGTGCCTGGTCCAGTATTTTTCTTAAACCTCTTGCACCTAAATCCTGCTTTATTGCAGTATCAGCAATCAGTTCCAATGCTTTATTATTAAACTCTATTTCAATTTTGTCAAGTGAAAAGAGAACTTTTATCTGATCTATTAAGCAATTAGTTGGTTCTACTAATATTCGTACTAGTTCTTCTTTAGTTAGTTCTTGCAATATATTTATGCTTGGAAGCCTTCCAACAAACTCTGGAATTAGTCCATATTTAACTAAGTCTTTTGTTTGTAAATGTTGTTCCCAATTTTCTATTAAATTTTGGGTGTCTTCTTGAAATCCTATCTTACTTTTACCAATGCGTTGCTTAACTACATCATCTAATCCTACAAATGCACCACCTACTATAAATAAAATATTTGTTGTATCTATATCAATTCGTTCTGGTAATTCACCTGTCTTATTAGGTACTGTTATTATAACACCTTCCATCAGTTTTAGCAAGCTCTGTTGTACACCTTCTCCGCTTACATCTCTACTTAATGACACCATATCATTACGTTTAGCTTTCTTATCAATTTCATCTACATATATAATGCCAAGCTGTGCTTTTTCAATATCATAATCTGCAGCTTGTAATAGCTTGTCTATTAATACTTCTGAATCATCGCCTGCATATCCACTTTCTGTTATGACTGTTGCGTCTGTTACTACAAATGGAACTTGTAAGTGATTTGCTAATGTTTGTGCCATAAGCGTTTTACCTGTTCCAGTAGGTCCTGCAATTAATACATTGCTCTTTGATAGTACTACATCAGTTGTATTCTTAACACGTTTATAGTGATTGTATACTGCAACACTTAATGTTTTTTTAGCTGATTCCTGTCCTACTACAAATGTGTCTAAATGTTTGTGTAATTCTCTAGGTGTAGTTAATGTTAGTTGTAGCGCACTTTTAGTTAACTTATGGGGCACATCTTTAGCTTTTTCTTTAACTAGTATATCATGACATAAATCTACACACCCATCACATATGTGAGTGCCGTCATTTCCTGCTAGTAATTTTTTAACTTGATGTTTGTTTTTACCACAAAAGTTACAAAGTGGGCCAGTGTTATTCATCTGTCATTCCAGGATATGTTGTATCTACATCTAAGAACTTGTTTATTTCTTCTAAATTTGTAAATATAACATACTCGCTTGTGGCGTTGATAATCTTTATAGCATCACGCCTTTTATACTTTTCACTATAAAATAAAACTGTATGATTATCGTCGTTGCGTTTAAGCAAGGCAATCATAATGTCCTCCCATGCACACGTATCAAGATCAACAAACATATATTCACATGTTCTGCTAACGTGAAATAACCATGGTATTGTAGTTGAGCCAGATTTGTTTACTTGTACATTAAAGATTATGCTTGTTCTAATAAACTTTTCAAATATCAATTTAATTGATGTTACCAATTCTTCATTGGTACTTGTTATTAAAACATTCAATCCTGTTTCCGATAGGAATAAATCAGGAGGTGTTACTGTGTAACTACTATTATCGTTGAGCTTCATTAATTATTTCTTAGTGTCCCTGGTTGCCTTATTATATGACATATAAATTATATGCTTCAAGCATATTTTTTGCATTTGATACTAATTCTTCTGCGTCTGCGTTGTTGTTAAACAGGTATTCTATTTGTTCCTTAACAACATCAACATTAACAGTAGGATCTGTTAGCTTCATTTGACTTATAATAGTATTTACCACTATACTTCTGTCGTTAATTTTACGCTCATGATTGTTGAGGTCTATTTGTTCTTTTATTCTTTGGTATCCGAAGTCAGTTGGTTGATAAACTACACCCTGAAACTCAATAGCTTTCGGTTGTATTACGTTGCTAGTTGCTGGCCTAGCTTCAATCAATGTAGGTTTATCGGCGTGTTTTTTATTACTAAATTTCAGCTTTGTTGGTATTAGATCTTTCTTTGTTTCCAAAATAGGATCGAATTCTTTTTTTTTAACTTCTTTCACTACTTTTTGTTTGCGAGGATATTGCTCTATAAGTGTAATACCTGCAATAACAAGTACAATTGCTAGTGGATCAAATACTATAACAAGTATAAATATCACCCAACGTACTGCCATTTCTAACGCATCTCTGTCAGCATCTGCTCCATATACTATTTCTGCAATGTATTTAACTGGGCCTACCTCTGCTTCTAATTTACGTGCTTCGCCTTCAATTGAATATCTCTCGTCAAATAATGTGTCAAGTGTCAGTTCAAGTGTTTTAATTTTATCTCGCTGTGTATCCACTTGTTGTTCTACATCACTGTCTGATGCTACACCAACTTGTTCACGTAAGCGATCTATTAGTTTATTTGATTGTGCAATAGTATTGTCTGCAATTGTTCTAAGCTTTGTAATATCTTGCTGTGCTGAATCTCTAATATTTTTAATTTGATACAATGCTAAGTTATTATTTTTCTCTACTGATGTTCTAAATTCTGAAACTTTGTCTGCTGTCTTTGTTCCATACTTTCCGTCTTGTTGGGCGCCTATAAGACCCTGTAACGCACGTATGTTGTTATCTTGTATGTACTGTCCTATTTGTGTTAACGTTGCGCTATGCTGAGCAGACTGTTGTACATACGGTGCTACTGCTGCTTCCATGCTTGTTTGTGTAAACTCAATATCAGTTGACAGTCTGTTGTAAACTGTATCTATGCGCTTTTCTTCTGTTTCAATTTTTAACTGTAAACTATCATCCTGTGTTGTGTCTGCGGTATCTAATTTATTAATCTTTTGCTCTGCACGTAATATTTCGCCTTCTGCACGTGTAATTTCAACAGTTAGTCTTTCTAATTGTGCAACGCCTTCTGTTGCCTGTGATGTTTGTTCAATGTGCGCTTTAGATAAGAATCCAAAGATGCCCATACTTGTAATAAACATAAGTAATATAACTGCAAATATTAGATACAACTTAATTAACGCTTTGCCGTTTGTCCAGTGTGTATGCAACCATACTGCTGATGTAATTTTACCAACTTCTAATGCGGTTCCCATTACAATAACTGGAACTACTGCTGCGGCAAAAATAGCAATTAGTCCAACTATACTATAATAGGCTGCAATTGCACTAATAATTAATGCTACAAATATTGTCCAAAATCCAAAAAATCTCATCATAATAAATCTCCCTATATCCTAACTTGGATATTTGATTGCGTGTCCTTCTGAAACTAGTGTATCGTTGATATTAAGTTCAATTCCCGATTC
>Ga0114994_10002058_pt1 | contig 14584 bp, 12 predicted proteins | sample ArcticOcean_MG_C_9_FD_87043 | JGI IMG/M metagenome (GOLD analysis project Ga0114994, IMG submission 87043) | Marine microbial communities from western Arctic Ocean - ArcticOcean_MG_CB2_152 | ecosystem: Environmental > Aquatic > Marine > Oceanic | place: Arctic Ocean: Canada Basin | collected... | reverse complement strand
CCACTTAAGGCGCATCAACTCGCCCAACATTTCAGCCCGGCGAACGACAGGTATCAACTTTTGGCGTGCGGTAACCACTTCAGCGTTATCCGCTTTTACAGCTGATGACACGACAACAACTTGTGCGTCGCCTAGGTTTTCAGCATCATGGCCAACAAACACCGATATACCCATACCGCGCAGGCGCTCCACATTGGCATTGGCCGACATGTCGCTACCTTGAACGGTGTATCCAAGGGTATGCAACACCTCAGCAATACCGCTCATGCCGATACCACCAATACCAATAAAGTGAACGGTGCCAATATTCAAAGGAAGAGCTCTCATACGACACTCCTTCCATTTTTTAACTTATTATCATTTGATCCGCTTTGGGTCATCAGTTCCTCGATTATATCAGCTAAACGTTTAGTTGCATCTGGGCGACCAGATGCTTTTGCACGCGCTGCTGCTTTTATTAGCGTGTTCGAAATCGATAACAAATTTTCCAATCTATTACTTAAAGATTCAAACGTGAAAGATTTTTCTGCCATTAGCCATCCCGCTCCGGCTTCGTCAACGGCGTGGGCATTTTTTGTTTGATGATCATCGATCGCGTACTTGTACGGCACCATGATTGATGGGCGGCCAATCACCAACGCTTCCGCAACTGTCGATGCACCAGAACGGCCAATGATCAAATGTGCACGTGCCATTTGTTCAGGAACATCTGTAAAAAAGGAGGATAATTCAGCATTAATTTTTGCACCTAAATATTGGGCACGAACACGGTCTAAATCTTCTGGGCGACATTGTTGCGTGATATGAATTCGGGCTTTCAAATAACTTGGTAAATTAATGATGGCATCGGGAATCACATCACTTAAAACTCGAGCACCTTGCGATCCCCCTAACACGAGAAGATGTATCGGCGAATTGTCATTTAATTCAGGATAAGGTGTTTCACGTTGATCTATTATCGTTGTACGAACAGGCATTCCACTTTCAACGACCTTATTCAAAACACTATTTGGAACTTGTTCCAATTCAGAAAAACAAGAAGCTACCCGGTCAACTCGCGGTGCTAGCAATCGATTTGCTCGTCCAAAGATTGCATTCTGCTCGTGGATTGCGGTTTTATATGAGCCAAACGATGCCGCAACCATTGTTGGAATAGATGCATATCCACCAAAACCAATAACAACATTCGGTTGCAATTGAGAAAGAATTTTGTGCGCCTGCCATACGCCAACTGCAATTTCAGGAACACTTTTAATTTTGGCTAAAATATTTTTTCCAGCAACACCACTAGACCGAACGCGATATGTATCTAAATCACCCAAAACACCACCATAAGCATCGCCCCGACAATCCGTAATTAAGACCAAACGGTAATTTCGGTTTAGCATTTCAGCGGCCAATGATTCAGCTGGATAGACATGCCCGCCCGTTCCACCAGCGGCCAAAACCACGAGAGGCAAATGGTTATTACTCATTGCCCCCCCTTTGCGAAGGCCGATGCCGTGTCATAGCTAGGATCATTCCCATACCCAATCCCAATGCCAATGTTGAAGACCCTCCATATGAAATAAAGGGTAAAGTCATCCCTTTTGGTGGCATTAAATTCAGTGTTGATGCCATGTTAATGATTGCTTGAATGGCAAACTGAACAAGCAATCCGGTGACCGCCAACAATACAAAGAAATCATCATCTTTAAAAATTCGAGCAAAACCACGTAAAACAACAAACAAAAATAGCGCGACAATAACGATACAAATTATGAGGCCAAACTCTTCACCCGCTACTGCCAAAATAAAATCAGCATGGGCATCTGGCAGCACTTCTTTAACGTGGCCTTCCCCAGGACCTCGCCCGGTCCAGCCGCCATTTCGGAATGCTTCAATCGCACGCGACACCTGAAACCCTTCAGATACATTAGGATCTAAAAACCGATCAACACGGCCACGCACGTGATCGAAAGCAAAATAGGCCCCAAAGCTTCCCGCTAAGAAAAATCCTGCCACAGCGATCACAATGATCAACGGCAAGCCAGCAACAAAAATCTGAATTCCCCATATGGCCGATATCACAATCGACATTCCCACATCGGGTTGGAGCAACAACAATCCGATAACAAAGATATACATAACCGTTGCAATCGAGTACCCGGGGATACGGTCATCAAGACGGCTTGCTGAAAACATCCATGCTGCTAAAACTGCAAATGCAGGTTTCACAAATTCTGAAGCCTGAATTGAAATATCGCCCACCCGCAACCAACGCGACGCCCCTTTAATTTCAACGCCAAAGATCAACGTCAAAATCATAAGCACAACAGATAAAACCATCAACGCCACAGCAAACCGGCGAACCCCCCGCAAAGATAAAAACGAGATCACAACCATCGCACTGAGACCTAAGACCAAGAACACTATTTGGCGGCGTGCAAAATAGAAAGTATCGAGTCCAATGCGTTCTGCAACGGCAGGTGATGCGGCTAATGTTAGCAGCGCACCCAACATTGCGAGCAAAGCAACAGCACCTAAATTCCAACGATCAACCGTCCACCACCAGTGCCCAACTAAACTCGTATCTGTGCGGGCTAATGTCGCCATTAAGAACCCACCCCAATTGATTTAGGAACACGTTTAATCGGAAATAAATCAGGTTCTTCATACGGGTCTTGATGAATTCCAGTTAAAGCTTCAACCATTTCTTTGAACGCATCACCGCGTGCTTCAAAATTCGCAAACTGATCAAATGATGCACAGGCAGGAGATAACAAAACAACAGGCTTAGATAAACCCTCTTGTTTTGCCATTTGATACGCTTTGTCCACTGCCGTTTCCAAATCACCGGCCATCGTCATTGAAATATTTCCATCGAAAAACGCAGAAAACTCAAGTGCAGATTCACCTATTAAAAAGGCATGGCGAACATCGCTTAAGTGGTCCGACAATCCTTCAAGTCCATCTTCTTTTGGGCGGCCACCAACAATCCAGTATATATTCTCATAACAAACCAAAGCTTTTGCAGTAGCGTTTGTATTGGTAGCTTTGCTGTCATTTACGAACGTAACACCATCAACAATCTGAACTGCTTCTTGGCGATGAACCAATCCCGGATAACTTTGCAAACAAGCCATAATCGCATGAGGCTGAACACCAATGGCTTTTGTTGTTGCATAAGCAGCGGCTGCATTTTGCCAGTTATGAGCACCAGGTAAACTTAGGATAGTATTTAAATCAATAACCGTGGTTTCCTGACCTTCCATATCATCGATCAAAACCCCATCAATCACATAAACACCGCCATGCACTCGCATCGAACCAGATATTGGAATGATAGCCTGATCACCAACCACTTTAAGATCCAGGTAAATTTCTTCACAAAACGGATCATCAACACCTATGACCGCAGTTCGTGGATATGTCTGCTGGTGGAAAATAGATTTCTTGGCTTTTATATATCCGTCCATACCACCGTGGCGTTCTAAATGATCGGCGCTAATATTCAAAAGAACGGCAAAATCATATGTTAAAGAAACCGTCCGTTCTAATTGATAAGATGACATCTCGAGCACATACAGATCGGTTTCACCCAATGGCTTTAAGTCCATCGCGGGGATACCAAAGTTACCACCAATCTCAGCCTGCTTTCCGGCAATCAAAAGGATATGCCCAATCAACGCCGTTGTTGTTGATTTGCCATTGGTGCCGGTAATGCCGATGTAACTAGATAAATTCTGCGACCGTGCGAGCAGTTCAATATCACAAATTATTTCTACTTTTGCTTCACGTGCAGCCGCCGCTATGGGATGAGGTGCGGGAAAAGTATGTGGAATGCCGGGACTTAGAACCAACGTAGGGCATTGGCTCCAATCGCATGTGTTTAAATCGATTAGTGGAATATCCATATCCGCTGCTATTTTACGCGATGTTTCATTGTCATCCCATCCCCACACTTTGGCACCACTTTCATGCAGCGCTTTAGCAGCCGACAACCCAGAACGACCAAGCCCCAGAACGGCGACAGGATAGCCATTGAATGCAAAAACATCGATCATTCGGAGTTTACCTCAATTTCAATGTTGAAAGGCCAACAAGGGCCAAGATTGATGCAATGATCCAGAACCGAATAACGATGGTGCTTTCTGCCCAACCTTTCTTTTCGAAATGATGATGTAACGGTGCCATTGCAAAAACCCGCTTACCCGTCAACTTAAACGAAATCACTTGCACAATCACAGAAAACGTTTCGAGAACAAACAACCCACCAACAATCGCCAGCACCAATTCGTGCTTCGTAATAATGCTAACAGCACCCAAAGCCCCCCCAAGTGCCAATGACCCTGTATCACCCATGAAAACCTTTGCAGGGGGCGCATTATACCAAAGAAAGCCCAATCCAGAACCAATGACAGAACCACAAAAAACAGCCAATTCACCGCTGCCCGGTACGTAATTAATTTGCAGGTATCCAGAAAAAACGGAGTTACCAGCCAAGTATGCAATAAGCGCAAACACACCCGCTGCAATCATTACAGGCACGATTGCTAAACCATCTAAACCATCCGTTAAATTGACTGCATTTGAAGCGCCAACCATGACCAATACGGCAAAACCTACAAACATCCAGCCAAAATTAATGACGGTTTCTTTTAAAAATGGAATTGCAATCACAGTAGCTAAATCCGGCGGCATTTGGCTCATGATATACAAGGCCGCGACAGCGCTAATTGCGACTTGCAACAAAAACTTCAACTTACCCGGCAAGCCTTTACTATTGCATTGTGCAACCTTCATATAATCATCAAGGAAACCAATAACCCCAAACGCTAAGGTCACCCCCAACGCCACCCAAATATATCCATTGCGCAGATCTGCCCATAACAGGGTTGCTATGGTTAACGCCAAAAGGATTAAAAAACCGCCCATAGTTGGCGTACCCTTTTTTGTTAGCAAATGGCTTTCTGGACCGTCTTCACGAATAGGTTGCCCACCCAATTGACGATTCTTCAACATGCTAATGACGACCGGGCCAAACAGAAAACTGATAACCAAAGCCGTAATCACTGCACCACCAGTTCTAAACGTCAGATATTTAAAAACGTTTAACGCTGAAAACTGATCCGCTAATGGGAATAAAATATTATAAAGCATGACTTCCTTCCCTAATTTCCATGGGCCATGTGGCGTAAGGACGTGTCGCGGCCCAAGTCACATTCAAGTTTCAATAGCTCATCAACAATTAAGCCTGTTTTACTCCCTAACGATCCTTTAATCGTTACTACATCATTAGGGCGAATAACTGACCGGACCATGGGTAATAGTTTTTGTGAAGTGGTGGCATGGCCACCCCGCATATGCGACGGCAGAACGTCTGACAAAGCAGACATGTAATGTCCGGTCGTAAATACCAAATCAATTTGATTTTCACTCAAACTTTCTACCAAGCTTTCGTGTAAAGAAATAGCTTGCGATCCTAATTCAAGCATATCGCCCAACACTGCGATTTTACGTCCAGCACCATCAACATTGGCATCACCCAAAACTTCAATCGCTGCCTTCATCGACGCTGGGCTGGCGTTATAACTTTCATCAATCATAATGAATGTTCCTCCTGATATAGACAAAACATGTTGGCGCCCACGACCTTTTAAACCGCCCATATCGATCAGCTTTTCAGCCGCCATTTCGGCATCCGCTCCAACCGCATCAACAGCGCACAAAACGCCTAACGCATTTTTCACCCAATGAAATCCAGGAACGCCAATCTGAAATTTTATTTGTTTTCCACGCAAATCGATAACAACACGACTACCATTTCCGCCTAACTCAAAATTGACCAGTCTACAATCAGAATTACTCGCAAAGCCAAAAGTTCTTACATCCCTTATTCCAACTTTTTTAGCTATATCAAAAAGACGCTCAAACATTAGGTTATCTGCGTTTAATACAACCGTTCCAGATGGCTCAACTCCTACAAATATTTCAGCTTTAGCATCTGCGATGTCTTCAATCGATTTAAAGTGCTCGCTATGGGCCTGCTCGACTGTGGTGATTAAAGCAACATGTGGACGGGCTACCTTTGTCAGTGGAATAATTTCGCCTGAATGGTTCATACCCATTTCAAACACACCAAATTCTGTTTCTTTTGGCATCCTTACAAGGCTGAGCGGTAAACCCAAATGGTTATTTAAATTGCCTGCCGTTGCAGTCGTTTTACCTTGCTCACCCAAAACCATTTTCAACATTTCTTTACTACCGGTTTTGCCAACGCTACCCGTGACCGCAATAATTTTTGCAGCGGTTCTTGCCCGTGCAAATTTTGCCAAGTTTAGAAGACCAGATGTTGTACTTTCTACTCGAAGCAATTTTTTATTTTCTAAATTTGAAATCGAAAACTCAGGCTTATCAACCACAGCTGCCGCAGCCCCCATTTTAAAACCATTTTCCACATATTGATGACCGTCATTACTTGGGCCAATAATAGCGACAAATAAATCACCCGGCTCGATAGATCGGCTATCAATCGACACACCTTCTGCCTGCCATTGACCAACAGACGTTCCGCCCGTGGCCTTTATGGCTTCTTCAGATGTCCAAAGTGGATCAGTGATATGGGTCATAGCGCCAACCCTTGAATACATTTAGTTACTGTTTTGCGATCATCAAATGGTAAAACTTGATCACCAATAATCTGACCTGTTTCATGACCTTTACCAGCAACCACTAAAACATCATTCTTTTTCAAATTACCAATTGCTTTTGAAATCGCTAACTTACGGTCACCAATTTCAACCGCATTGTTGCAAGCACTTAGCACTGAATTTCGGATGACCGCAGGGTCTTCACTGCGGGGGTTATCATCAGTCACAATTACGTGGTCAGCTGAAAGCGATGCGACAGCACCCATTTCAGGACGCTTGCCAACATCCCGGTCTCCGCCGCACCCAAACACAAGATGTAAACAGCCTTTGGTATGAGGGCGAAGGGCTCCAAGAACATGCGCCAACGCATCAGGCGTATGCGCATAGTCAACGTAAATAGATGCTCCGTTCGGATGAGATCCCGCATATTCCATACGCCCTGCTATACCCGTTAATTTGGATAATTGGGCAACAGATTTCTCAACATTTTCGCCCAATGAAATAACAAGGCCCAACGCACAAAGAATATTAGATGCTTGAAAATCACCAACCAAAGGAAGCTTAAACGAATACAGGGCTCCCAGAACCTCAATCGTCATTTGCTGACCATCATATTCGTGCTGAAGATTTACTAAGCGTATATCGTGGCCTTTATTTCCAAAAAAAAGTATCTGAAACCCACGTGCCTGGGCAGCGCTTCTAAAAGCGTTGGCATACATATCATCGGCATTAATAACCGCAGTCCCACCATCCACAACCAATTCAGAAAAAAGCCGGAGCTTTGCTTCTAAGTAAGCGCCGACGGTTAGATGATAATCTAAATGATCACGCGACAAATTGGTGAATGCTGCAGCAGAAATTTTAATTCCATCAAGCCTGTATTGATCTAACCCATGGCTAGAGGCCTCAAGCGCCAAATGGTTTACACCTAAGCCTTCAAGCTCGGAAAGACTGCGATGTAAGTCAACTGAATCTGGAGTTGTTAAATTAAATCTAGATTTAAGTTCTGGTGTTGAGTTTGCATCAAAGCCACTGAGCTCGACACCCAACGTCCCCGCACTTGCTGACTTGTGGCCAAGACAAGATAATATTTGACGAACAAACCCGGCAACAGATGTTTTGCCATTTGTTCCGGTGATCGCAACAACTGAGCGAGGTTGTGTCTCAAAAAACTGTGCCGCCATCAACGAATAACGCCTGCGCGGATTGGGATCAGTTATCAATGGGACAAACTCATTGGTTAGCTCGGGGTCGGTTCCTTCTGGAGCAAGTACAGCAACAGCACCACGGGCCATGGCATCGCTGATATAGGAACGGCCATCGACTTGCGATCCTGGCAAGGCAGCAAAGAGAAAGCCAGGCTCAACCTGTCTTGAATCACAGGTGAGCCCTACAAATTCTTTATTACCAATCTCAACCGCATTTATCACTTGGCCCATTTCTCCATTCCAGGCATTAACGATTAACAATGTTCCTCTCCAGAACTGTGCGCATTTTTGTTATAAATTGTTCATCATTCATGCTTTCAGGGGCAATTAGTTTTTGCCAATTGGCCTTTTTCAACAAAGTACTTTGCCGTGGTTTCGCGTTTTCTAGCTTAGATTTTGGCTCATGCTTTGTAATTTTTGGTGTCTCGAACACAGCATCGAATGCAGGCGCAATCCCAACAATAGGTCCCATTCGGCGCACGATCCGGCCAACAGCAGGTGCAGCCACCCAGCCACCCGTTGCATAGTTAAATGTCTTTTTGGTACCATGCGGCTCGTCAATGACAACAAGAACCGTATAGCGTGGATCGTTCATAGGAAAAGCCCCTGCAAATGATGCGATCCGAGATGATTTAGCATACCCACGCCCTCTAAGTTTGTTGGCCGTTCCTGTTTTTCCACCAATTAAATAACCAGGAACATCCGCTTTTCGACCAGTTCCATTTGCAACCACCAAGCGCATTAAGCGGCGCATTTGCAACGATGTTTTATCTGATAAAACACGACGCCCTAAGGATGCGCCATTACTTACTTTCATAAGCGTTGCAGGCCGATGGATACCCCCATTCACCAAGCTAGAAATACCATTTGCTACCTGCACAGAGCTAACAGCAATACCGTATCCATATGAAATGGTCATCGTGTTTATGGGACGCCATGGAAAGGGAACAAGTGGTTTTCCAATTTCAGGCAGTTCCAACTCAGCGGGATCCAATAAACCTAATCGGCGCAAATATTTTTGCTGCCCACGCGTACCAACATCAATCGCCATTTTTGCGGCACCAATATTAGACGAATGTAAAATAATTTCAGGAACCGATAACCAACGGTTTTTTGCATGGTAATCTGAAATTTCAAAACGAGCAGCGCGGATCGAATGACTAGCATCATAACCACTCTTCATGGTCACGGTGCCTGTGTCTAATGCCATTGCAGCAGTAAAGAGCTTAAAGGTTGAGCCCATTTCATAAACGCCTAATGTCACACGATTAAAAGCGGCATCATTTGAAATATTATTTGGTGTATTTGGATCAAAATCTGGGAGTGAAGCCATCGCTACAACCTCTCCCGTTGACACATCCATGACAATTCCGGCACCGCCAATTGCCGAAAACTCTTTCATTGTATTTGAAATTTCTTCTTGCAAGATCGCTTGAATACGCAAATCTAATGACAATTCAATCGGGCTACTTCCTGAGCGTAATTCCTGATCAAATTTTTTCTCGATCCCTGCAATTCCACGGCCATCAACATTGGTCAAACCCAAAACATGCGCTGCCATATGGCCATGTGGGTAAACCCGGCGTTCGCCTTCTTGAAAGGCCAGGCCGGGGACACCTAATCGATTGATTTGGAAATGTTGCTGCGGCGTTAAATTGCGGGCCAACCAAATAAAACGGCCCTTCATACGCATTTTATATGCCAAGTCTTTAGCGTTCAACTCGGGTATAACACTGACAATTTTGTGTGCCGCTTCATCAGGGTCCTGAACATTTTTTGGGTCTGCATACAATGAAGCCGTTGGTAAACTTGTTGCCAATAACAACCCATTTCGATCCGTGATGTCGCCGCGCCCAACCACACCGATTGAAATCGGCACCGCCGATGCGACACGGGGTTCAGCCCCCCCGTTCATTACCGTTAAATCAATTAAGCGCAACGCAATAACACCGAATGCCAAAGTGATAACAACACCTGCCACCAACAATCGATTGCGGCCTGTTTCTAACGCTTGTTTACGCACACCATCCATTTGGCGCCGTTCTTCTTTCGACGAATTCAACGAAATCACTGTGATACATCCTTCTTTAATTCATCTTTGATCTTCTGATCAAGGGGAGCACTTTTTTCGTTCTTTTTACGCATAGGTAATTGGTTTGATAAATCTGATACTCTTGTAAATTGAGAATTTTCCAACGGCCCTAAATCCAAATGGCGTCTGGCAAGAAACCGGAGCCGATTGGGCTCATTCAAATGGCTCCATTCGGCTTTCAAAACATGAACGGCTTGACGACTATCAGAAATTTCACGATTTATTTTGATCAACGTATCTTCTAAATCTTGGACTTGGTATTTAACAACAAACAAAGCGAGCCCCGTTGATACGGCCAGCAATGTGGAAAGAAGTGTGGAACGTCTTATCATATATAGCCCCTCCTCATGCTGCTTCTAAAACGGGTGCATCGGTCCGTTCGGCAACACGCAAACGGGCAGAACGCGAACGGGGGTTCATTTTCACTTCAGCATCAGATGCCTTGAAACCGGAACGTTTAATAACTTTAAACGTGGGTATTGACACCACACCCGTATCGGGCAAATGGCGCGATGGTCGAGGCGCATCGCCTGTACGATCACGTAAAAACATTTTCACTTTGCGGTCTTCTAAAGAGTGGAACGAAACAACAGCTAGACTCCCTCTGGGTACAAGCAAACGCTCAGCAGCGACAAGCCCACGATCAAGTTCACCCAACTCATCGTTCACATAAATCCTCAACGCTTGAAATGTACGCGTAGCAGGATCAATTCCATCTTTTGATTTACTGACAACGCTTCGGATCAACGATGCCAATTCACTTGTGCGGGAAATTTCTTTTGTGCGGCGTAATTCAACAATCGCATGAGCAATCCGACGCGATGCGCGCTCTTCTCCGTAGTTATAGATAATATTGGCTAATTCTTCTTCACCAAATTTATTAACAATGTCAGAAGCCGTTTGCCCATCTGACCCCATGCGCATATCCAATGGACCATCTCCACGGAACGAAAAACCCCGCTCTGGGTTATCAATTTGCATGGACGAGACGCCAATATCAAAGGCGACACCATCAACCTTACCAACACCAGCAGCATCCAACAACGCTTCCATATCGCCAAAGCATCCACTTAATACGGTTATTTTTTCTGGGTATGATTGGTTTAATTTTTTAGCAAAAGTTTGAGCCAATGGATCGCGGTCGATGCCCCAAACAGTGCATTTAGCTGATCTCAAAATAGCTGCCGAGTATCCACCCGCGCCAAAGGTAGCATCGACATAAACGCCACCATCGACAGGAGCCAATCCACGGACCACTTCATCGGTCATCACGGAAATATGTTCGCTACCAACCGTCATTAACGTAGCTCTCCAGCGTCATCCGGTTTTGCCAATTTCAATGTGGCTCCACGTGATTTTGCCCGCTCGAACGCCATAGAGCTAAAACTTTCGAAAGCAGTAGATTGCCATATTTGAAAGCGTGGGCCTTGGCCAACAAAAAGGGCCTCACCTTTAATTTCGGCATAATCAGCCAATTCAGGTGGCAAAACGATTCGCCCTTCCGGATCGAAAGTTAATTCACAAGCATTCGCAAGTATGACGGAGGCTAAATCATCTTGGTCATCAGAAAATAAATCAAGATTATCGAGGCTTCGACTTAAGCGGGCCATGAACTCTTCATCGCAAGCTTCAAGCGCGCGCTGCTTGAAGCGCGGATAGACATAAAGGCTTGATAAGCCCCGCCCCTGCAAAGCCGACCGGAAGGGTTTAGGCACGGATATCCGGCCTTTTTTATCAATCTTGTTGACGTGTTTGCCAACAAACAATGCCATTACGGCCCCCAAATTAAAACACGGTTACTGCCAGATTGCTCTGGCATCCAGAAAGTGAACTTCTGTTCCTTCCCCTACCCCACTGCCAGCTTCATAAATTTATGAGCAGCAGCCTACCCAAACATCACATAGTTGGGCACTAATGGGATATCATGGGATACTTTGGGCGTCAATGGGGTAAATATACCTGAATTGTTATTAACAAAGGGTTTCCAACACCTGCATACCTTTCGTATCATTCCCATATAAGATTCAGATTTCGTTAAAGATGTGGCTGTAGTGTAATTATTTTAGGCAAAACACTGATGTTCAATGAAACAGACCTCTATAAGCCGGTGAAAGCCTTTCTGCAAACCCAAGGCTATGACGTAAAGGCCGAGGTCAACAGCTGCGACGTGGTAGCGAAAAAGTCTGATGGTTCTCTGGTTATTGTCGAGCTAAAAAAAGGCTTCAATATCGATTTATTAATTCAAGGTGTTGAACGATTAACTCTTGCGGATAATGTTTATATTGCAGCCGGGTTTTATGGCCCAATTGCAAAAGGTTCAATCTGGAACAAGCGTCGCCGTGGCATTTTAAAATTATGTAAACGGTTGGGCCTTGGCTTAATGATGGTCCGACTTTACGTCCGAAAAGATGCAAATATCCAAGTCCTTTTAGACCCATCTCCCTATGTGCCCCGCAAGAACTCTGGCAAAGCTGGCAGATTAAAAAAAGAATTTGATGCCCGTGTTGGCGACCCCAACGCGGGGGGCGCGACAAGAACAAAAATCATAACTTCATACAGACAAAATGCATTACGTTGCGCTGCCTTGTTGTCAAAATCCGGGGCATTGAAAGCAAACGAAGTAAAACAACAAACAGGCGTTGAAAAAGCAGCAACTCTTATGCGCAACAACCACTATGGCTGGTTCGAGAAGGTTGAACGCGGAATCTACAAATTAGCGGAATGCGCAGAGACTGAATTAAAAGAGTACGCAGACGAGATCAATGACCTTATACCTAAATAGGCTTTTAATTTCCGCAATCGATGCCTCTGTTGTCATAAAAAAAACCGGGAACGAATCCTGGCTTTTTTAGCATTCAAATTGGACTATTATTCCAAAGCTTGGGCAACTGAAACGCGTTTCGATTGCAATAATACTATATACAGGGCAATGAGCATCAACTTCAGCCCTTAGCCTTTCAATATATTCATCACTGGCTAAGCTTTCATTTTTACATTAGCTGCAATGTAGGAATATCCTGGGCGAACGGTATCATCGACAGCGAAAAAAACACTCAAATCGCTGTTTCCAAAAACTTCAACTTAAACACCTGTAATTAAGATTTCCATTTTATCGGAGGATAACCGGTATGTAATTTCCTGACACGCACCTAATGCTTACAACACAACTTCAACAGGATTCTGGACTTTGACAGTCCCTCCCGACATTTCAGGTTCATCAATGATCATTGAGAAACCGCGTGATTACACTTCACATTCAAACCCATCAACAAGACGCGATGATGATTGACATTTTGCAGCGGCTTGCTCTGGCTCTTGAGTAAACACGGTTTGAAAGTTCTATAAACCTAATTTAAAAAAATACTTGTATATAAAATAAAACCACAAATATTATATGTAAATTAGGTTTTTCAGAAATGACCCACGATAAATTCAACATCTATTGTTCGCCCCTTCCTGCTACAAAAAACTTTATCCAATGGTGCAATTCATCGGTTTGGAAGGTCGGTGGAAAAATTTTTACCATTTGCTCTCATTTGGGCGAAGGGGAACAACAAAAAATTAGTTTTAAATGTTCCGATATGAGTTATGAAACCTTATGTGAATAGACCGATATTATACCGGCACCCCATTTAGCTCGCGCCAATTGGGTGCAATTAGTGACCCGCGATGCCATGGCTGATTACGTCATCAAGCTTTACATTCAATTAGCCCATGGCATCATTGTCGGTAAGCTGACAAAAGCACTTCGAAAAGAATTGAACCTTTAAATCTAATGATCACAAAGGAATCCTATACATGGCCCGCGTCGCAAAACTATCAGCAGAAGACGTTGCAGAAGAACATCGTAATGACTTTATAAAATACAGGGATTTGTTCAAAGACTTTGGCAATCAAGTCCCGATTTATGCCCATGCCCCTATTGGTATGAAACATGTGTACGGCATGTCATTAGAAAGCCGACTGGCAGAAACCCTGCCCACTCGCTTGATTGAAATTGCAGTTGTTGCCGCCAGCTTTGCCAATCGATGTTCTTATTGTGTTACGCATCATTCAACGATTTTGGCTGATTTAGGACTGGACCCAAATGCCATTTCTAATTTGGGCAATAAGGATGTGCCTGGATTGACTGAGGTCGAATTACTTGTCCGTGATTATGCCGTTTCAGTCACTGAACGCGCTTGGGGAATTCGTGATGAAATGTTCGAACGATTGCACCAACACTTCACGGATGCTCAAATCGTTGAGCTGACCATGCGCATTGGTCTAACCGGGCTGTTTAACAAAGTGAACCAAGCTCTTGGGATTGAAATGGAAGAAGGAGCAATGGTAGAGTTTATAGACAAAGGCATTGCACCAGAATTGGTTGTTTTGGATTAACGAAACCGACTTATCAATTAGTCTACAGCCGCGACAAAACCAATGCCAAAGCAAATCTTAAGCGCTTCATAATGGACCGCAATTTCGCCATTCCTTGGTCAGGCAACTCAACCCGTATTTGACCCCGCGCATCAATATCAACAAGATCGAAATGCCAGACGGTCTGGATGTGTAGATTAAACTCGGCTCGACGGTCAGATGAAAAACTGGTCAAGATGAATAGGAATAGGTGGTCAAGATCAATAGGAATCACTGGTTAAGTTCATAGGAAT
>Ga0114994_10002047_pt1 | contig 14662 bp, 6 predicted proteins | sample ArcticOcean_MG_C_9_FD_87043 | JGI IMG/M metagenome (GOLD analysis project Ga0114994, IMG submission 87043) | Marine microbial communities from western Arctic Ocean - ArcticOcean_MG_CB2_152 | ecosystem: Environmental > Aquatic > Marine > Oceanic | place: Arctic Ocean: Canada Basin | collected... | reverse complement strand
TCCAAAGGCGGCTTCAAAGCCCTCCCGCCAAAAGCAATTTCCTAGCAGTCGGCTGGTATTCCCCTTGGCTAGGGAAACACAAGGAGATGTATCCGGGGCTGTACGACCGCCCGAAAGGAGAATATCTCACCGACGCCATCACCTTCAAAGCCGAAGGACTGATCGCCCGTGCCGTTCACGACAAAACTCCCTTCTTCATGAACATGGCGCAATTTGCAGTGCACACAGCCATCGCCCCCGGACCTGAAAAGTATCTCAAGCACTACAAGGACGGACGACCCAAAGTGGAACGTGATTACGGTTCCATGCTCACAGGCATGGACGCCTCCTTGGGAACAATCTTGGAGCGCTTACATGATCCAAATACCGATGGCGATACAGCTGACAGCATCGCAAACAACACCGTCATCCTGTTTGTCTCCGATAATGGCGGCCTCTCAAATCACACCCGGGAAGCAGAAAAGAAGATCACTTTAAAAGGTGGAATATCAGCGCGATTTTCACAACCTCCCGTCCAAGAGCGGCAAGGGAAGCGGCTACGATGGTGGCATGCGTATTCCCATGATTGTCGCTTGGTCCGGACAGAACCCACAGAATGCTTTCGCAAACAAGAACCTGAAAATCAAAGCGGGTAGCGCCTGCGACGAACCCGTGCATGGCGACGACATTTTCCCGACCATCCTGTCTCTTGCCGGAATCCCCAACCCAATCGCGAAGACAAAGCAAGACGGACAGGATCTCCGGGGACTGCTCACCAGCGGAGACTTTAAGCGAGAAAAGGCACTCTACTGGCACTACCCCCACCAATGGTATCGGGACGTCGGCGTCGGACTAGGAATCGAACCCTTCAGCGCCATCCGGGAAGGCAATTGGAAGCTCATCTACTTCTATGGCGACGGAGCCACCGACGGCAAAGGTTACGATCCGCGGGTCGAACTGTATGATCTCTCCACCGACCTCAGCGAAGAAAACAACCTCTTGAAAAAGGTTCCGGCAAGAGCCCTCTCCCTCCAAAAAAAGCTCTTCAATTGGCTCAAGGAAGCCGACGCAGGCATTCCAATCATCTCCTCCACCGGGCGTCCTGCAGATCTCTCCATCCAATAAAATCACTAACCACTACGCCTGTAAAAACACCGACAAGTCACTGCACATCAACTCCTGCACGATGGACTACAAAAATCGCAAACGATGAAAAAACGGACTCCGATTCTCGTAATCCCCAATATGCCCCCCCTTTCTCCCCCCGCTGCGGCTGGTGGTAACATCACGACCTTTACAGAGACAGACCTACCGCTTGATACTTCGAAGCGGTTTTACGTCATCCAAAGAGTTGGCAGATAAGCTCAGAGCTTTCTCATTAATCGAGAACACGGTTGGTGGAACAGCACGCTCTACCAACCGCTTTTTCTTGAGCCGCCTCTGCTGCTGATGCCCAAACTTGAAACTAGGTTACGATGAATCAGGTCCCTGTCTGAAGACCCCCGACTGATAAGCCTTGGCGACTGCAGCCGGAGCGTTTTGGACGTTCAGCTTCTCGTAGATATGCTTGATGTGATAGGCCACTGTCGTGATTCCAATGGCGAGCTTTTCAGCAATCTGCTTTTGCACAAAGCCCTCAGACAATAGCTCTAACACTTCCAGCTCGCGCGCTGACAACTTTCGCCCCGAAACCTCAGGTCGATGAAGCTGCTTCATGGCACTCAAGATGTAGCGGGCGACTCCGGGGTCCAGTGAAGCCTCCCCCTCCGCAACAGCGAGAATACCAGATTGAATCTCTTGGATCGTAGCGGACTTCAGCAAGTAGCCGGTAGCTCCACGAGTGATGGCATTAAAAATATCCGACTCATGATCAGACTGGGTTAAGATCAGAATCTCCACTTTGGGAGCCAGTTGCTTCAGCTGCGGAATCGCTTCAATCCCCGACATCCCGGGCAGGTTGAGATCGAGCAAAATAACATCGGGTAAGTCTTCGGGAGCGGACTTCTCCATCACTGAAATTGCTTTTTCAGCTGTTCCGAATTTTTCAGAAATCACGATCCCATCATGCCTCCGGAACGACAACTCCAGCACCTCGCGATACTTCGGGCTATCCTCAATCAAGGCAACTTTCAAAGGACTTTTCATAGGAACCATCTCAATCTGTTCAGACGAAGAGACAAGGTTATTTGAGAACTGCCATTCTCAGTTTCGTTGCAAGTGACCTCCCCGCGCATCAACTTGGCGCGGCGTTGTAAAGATGGCGGAATCTTCCCCGCAAGTCCGACCCCGTTGTCGGAGACCTGAAGCAATATCACTTTTGAGCTCGCCGTCAAACTCGTCCGAACCCAGGAGGACTCCGAATGCCGGATGGTATTAATCAGACACTCTTTATGAAAGAGGAGCAGATCGATCCGCCGTCTCGGTTTCAGCCGCGTCAGGAATTTCACCCCCTCGACCTGAAGGTCATAGTCCGTATCGTCCATCAATCGGAAGGCCGACCGCCGCATCTCAGTAATAAAATTTCCATTATCAACCCCGGACTCCAGCATGTTGGTGCAATGCCGGGCCGTGGCGCTGGTTTCCTCAGTGAGCGAGCGAATTCGTTGTGCCGTATCGATCAACTCCGCACGTACATCAACCACATTAATCGCGTGATCTCCGAGGAGACCGATTGCGTGTAAATCAGCACCCAATTCATCATGCAAATTTGCCGCAATTCGCCGCCGTATTTGATCCGCTTGGTTCAGTCGAAGATTACGTTCCACCAAAAAAATCAAACCAATCCCCACCGCAAAAATCGCGGCAATCCAGGTCATTAGCGAAAGCCTAAATTCCTGACGGTCATAGCGATGTCCCAGCTCACCGACCACCAGCGGCAGCTCCGTTTCGAGTTCATGCCGGCGGGCGAGACCTCCCAACCACACCTGGAGCGGGAGAATTTCTCCATAGAGATTCATCCCATCGGTCAAGGCCACCAATGATCGCCCTGGCGAGTTCGGCTTGTGATTCGCGGTGGCCGTTTTTCCCAGTGCGACATTCTCACCCTTCGAATAAATTTCGATCTCTGCAAATCCGAGGCGACCTTGCTCAATAAGATTCAAAGTAGGCTCCATTTCGTTATTTGCCTCAAATCTCACGTAGCGGACAGGCACCTCTGAAAAGCGCTTCATAATGATCGGCCCATACTCCATCCGCCCCCGATTGAAGAGTTCATGCAAAAGGGTGGCATCCTCAAAGCCCTCTGTCATGGAACCCCAAACACGCAGATGCTGGGGAATACCATAAGTGCTACTGTAAGCTTGCGGGACGGTATCTCCCTGCTCGACCCGATAGAGCTGCAAACCGCTGAGGGGATATTCCTTTCCGAGATCCACCACGATGCTGGGCTTCTCCACAATCGCGCTGATATAGGCCACGCTCCGCCCACCCTTCGCAGAATTGATGACATAAGGCATGGAGCCATCCACGAGGTAATTTTTATGCCACGGAAAAGAGGCCGCATTGGGACTCGATGAAGCAATCACCTTCTGTCGAAGCGCAACATTAGCGGCTCCGCTGAAAACCAAAATCTCCGAAAGTTGTAACACCGCCCTATCATCGATGGCACGCTTGGACAAACGCTGGGTTTCAATCCGAATCCAGCTCGCCTCCAATCCCTCGATCGGAATGATCAAGGGTGCAACCCTCGGCAAAAGTCCGTCAGCTTCGGTAAATGAGGCCACCGTCTGCCCCTCTGAATCACCGTCCATACCGGCTTGAACGCGAAAGCTCAGAGGGAAACCGTCTGCTTGAAAACCGTCGTTCATACTTCGCCAGATCGTAGGAACCAAGACAATCTCATCGATCCTCTCGGGCTGCTCCAAGCGAATTTCAATCTTCACCTCACGCTCCTCATCCGGAAACCCCCGCGAGCGATACCCGATGGAACCCGTACCACTCCGCATGCTTGTTCGCGGCAGTTCGTCCAACATTCCTTCGATATATTCCTGCCGCGCTTCGAGTTCTGAAAGGGAGGCATCATCCCGATCAAGTTCCTGAGCATCCGCCGACAAGGCGAGCAGCCAAGCGATAAAAAGTGTGTATCTTTGAAGACGAATCATCCCGTTAAGACCGGAAACTATCAGCTTCCCAGCGACAAGAAAGCCAACACCCACACCCCCTGAAAATGGGGTATTCATGAACAGAAGTTCAATGGTATTCTACCAGACCCCTTCTCAATCATGATGTCATTCCCCAAATTTTTCACCATCGCTCTCATCGGTGCTCTCGCCGCATCAGCTCACGCAAAATTTGGAATGCCCGCCGTTTTTTCCGATGGCGCGATCCTACAATGCGACAAGGTCATCCCTGTCTGGGGTTGGGGAGAACCTTCCACCAAAATCGCCGTCACCTTCTCCGGTAAAACCCAGTCAACAGTCGTAGATGCAAACGGACGATGGCTCGTAAAACTCGACCCCATCGCCGCCTCTTATGAGGAAAAAACAATGACAGTGAAGTCTGGAGCTGATTCCCAAGAGATCGCCAAAATCCTCGTCGGCGAAGTCTGGCTCTGCATGGGTCAGTCAAACATGGAGAGTTCACTTTCCTCGATGGCGCGGAGGACCAGGGACGCCGGCTACCAATCGGTTGTGCAATTCATGGCCCGAGAAATCAGGACCGCGAAAGACCCCTTCCTCCGCCATCTCAAGGTGCCCAATCGCGCCATTTTCGCCAGCGGTGAAAAAGACTTTGAAGGCAGCTGGCACTCAAGCTCCCCCACTCATAATGGCGACTTCTCTGCTACCGCTTACTTCTTCGCGAAAGAACTCCGCCAAAAACTCGACCGCCCCGTGGGCCTTCTCAACACCTCTTGGGGAGCCCAGCGGATCGATCCCTTTATCCCGCCCTCCGCGTGGATGGCGAGCGATGCCTTTCGAGCTGGCTACGAGCGCACTCTCCCCAGAATCGAAGAACAAAAGGCCGCTTATGATCCCATCTCCGCCGAAAAAAAATACAACCAAGCCCTGGCCAAATGGGAAGCGGCCGACAAGCGCGGCCGAGCCCCCTTCAAACCGAGCTCCCCAAACGAAAACACTCCCGGCAACCCAGGAACGATCTTCAACGGCATGATCCATCCACTCGTTCCCTACACCATCCGTGGCGCACTTTGGTATCAAGGCGAATCACACAACCAAAACCACGCCGACAAATACGGCGCGAAACTCGACTTACTAGTCTCCGGCATTCGAAAAAAATGGGGCATCGCCGACCTCCCCTTCTACTTCTGCCAACTCGCAAACTACCGGACGCCTGAAGAAGAACCCGTTACCGAAAAAAACAACTGGGTCACAATTAGCAACCAGCTTCGCCTGGCCTCAAGCAGCATCCCGCACACTGGCATGGCCGTCCTCAACGATATCGGCCAAGAAAAAGACATCCATCCGAGGAACAAATACGACGTCGGACTCCGCCTCTCAAAATGGGCTCTTGCAAAAACCTACGGGTTCAAAAAAATCGTCCCCGCTGGTCCGCTCTACCACTCACATCAGAGACAAAAGAACACGATTGTCGTCACCTTTGACCACAGCGGAAGCGGTCTCATGATCGCCAAGAAAGAGCTGATGAAACCTGCCCAAAAAATCGAAGACCCACTCGGTGGATTTCAAATCCAAGGCAATGACGCTGTCTGGAAATGGGCTGAAGCTGAAATCATCGCGCCCAGCCAAATTAAAGTCTCTCACCCCGCAATTAGCGCCCCCACAAACGTCCGCTACGCTTGGCAAAGCAATCCGGCAAAGGCAAACCTCTACAACAACGAAGGCCTCCCCGCCGGGCTCTTCTCAACCCATTCTCACAAACCCGTTTCCACCCCCGTGCTCAAAAAGGGCATCTCAAATCAATCCTCCTACCCCCGCCCCGCGCCCGAACTCACCGCGCCCAAAGCTCTACCAGCTTCCATCAAAGCCAAGAAGTGGAATTGGGACCGCATTCACCGCTACTGCGCCATTCATAAGCGCGGCCCCTTCACCGAAGGAGAAGTGACAACCCTCTCGAACTTCGACATGATCCAACTCAATTCTCACGAGTCGGAACTTAAGCTCGCCACCAAGCTCAAGAACCATAATCCAAACATAATCTGCCTCGGCTATCGCAATGTCATCATTTGGCACGAGACCTTCGACACCGATCTCTTCCGTGATCACCCAGACTGGTTCTTAAAGAACTTCCGAAACAAAAAATACGAAACCGCCGGCACCAGTGGGCTAAAACAGAAGAAACCCCTCTTCGATCTCCGCGTTCCCGAAATGCGTAAGTGGTGGATCGAGGATATAGGCCGCCAATGCGACACCGAAGAGCTAGACGGCGTTCTCATCGATGCCATAGCCAAAGTCCTCACCGGCTGGGGCCCCAAACGGCGTTCCCTCGGCCCCGACCCGAAAATAAGCGCTGCCTACAGTAAGCTCCTCACCGATGAGTTGCTCTTCAAAAATTTTCACCAAAACAAAGGCAAGGGGCTGATCATCGCCAACGCCCTCCGCTCGGGATACGAGGATGGATTGAAGAGCTACGTCGACGCCTACTTTCACGGCTCCTACCTCGAATGGATCGAGTCCCAAAGCCCCGACAACTACGAGGAACAATTAAGCAGCCTCATCGACGTTTGCATCCAAATCGGAAAAGACCCCGGCGAAAAAGTCCTCTGCTTCCAATTCAACGCTCACTATCCGTCCGCCCCAAAGACCGAAGCGAAAAATGCCACGAACACGATCGCCGACTCCGTCATCATGCCAGAGATGGGCCAACACTTCGACGCCTCGAAAATGACCGTCGCGCAGATCGCCGAAACCATGAAGAAGGCCTTCCCCTACAAGCTCGCCATCTTTCTCATCTGCGCGAACGAATACTCCTACATGGGCTACGCAAGCAGCCATCTCGGCAACGACCCCCAATTCCGCTGGTATCCCGACTACCCCGAGCACCAAAAAAAAATCGGCAAGCCCCTCGGCCACGCGATTAAAAAAGGCGCTTACTACTACGAGCGCGACTTTGAGCACGTCTCGGTGAAACTCAACGTCCAGACACGTGAGGCGGAGTTGAAATGGAAGTAGACCAGCACCCTCTTATTATAGGGTAGGCACAAAGTTGCATTAACTCAATCTGCCTCGCAAGATCTCGCTCTATGACAAATCATCGCCACCGCCGACTCAGAACACAACGAGTTCTTCCCCGCGTCCAATCTCGTCGATGACATGAACCTGGAAGGCTTCACAAACATCGGCGACCCCGGCCCACCTGAGCGCCCCGTCGGCCACCAAACTCCCCTAACCAGAGCCCCCTCCCGAGCCCCAAAGGGGAAATCTAAGATAGCCCAGGGCAAAGCGAACGCGACGCCCTGGGTTTTTTCGACCCACATTAACAAAGCCCTGAAAGGGCGACCTACCCATGATCTCCTCTCTCCAAAAAATCCTCGCCACCCTCACCACCCTCACCATCTTCGGCGCCTCCTCCGCCCTTGCCCTCGATACTATCGTCGTCTTCAACGAGGTCCAATACCACCCCGCCGACGCCAATGATCCCTCCCTCGAATTCATCGAACTCTACAACCAAAATGCCGTCAACATCGACCTCGCCGGCTGGCGCATCTCAGGTGAGGTCGACTTCTCCTTCCCCGCCGGAACCACCATCGAAGGCGGCTCCTACCTCGTCATCGCCTCCGACCCCACCGCCCTGGAAGCAGCCTCCGGCAACACCGGATTTCACGGCCCCTTCACCGGCACCCTCGGCAACGGCGGAGCCACCCTCCGCATCCGCAACAACAACAACCGCCTCCTCGACGAACTCACCTACAACGACCGCTCCCCCTGGCCCATCGGAGCCGATGGCTCCGGTGCCTCCCTCTCAAAAATCTCTCCTCAAAAAAGCACCGCCCCCACCGCCCACTGGAAACACAGCCTCCCCATCGGCGGCACCCCCGGCACCGAAAACTTCCCCACCTCCAGCACCCCAACTCCCTCAACCAACCCCAAAGCCCTCCCCATAACCATCAACGAAGTCGCCGGAACCGCCGACGCATCCTTCTGGATCGAACTCCACAACTCTGGCGCCTCTCCCCAAGACATCTCAAACTTCCTCCTCACTTTCGAGGACGGAGACGAATACCAAATCCCCCCCGCCACCACTATCCCCGCCAACGATCACCTCCTCATCAACACCACCACCCTCGCCCTTGCCACCCCTCCTCTCGATGGCGAAAATCTCTACCTCTACCAGCCCAGCAAGGTCGCCCTCATCGACGCCCTCCGCCTCGATGACCTCCCCCGCGCCCGCTTCCCAGACGGCTCCGACCAAATCCTCACCGTCCCCCAACCCACCCAACAATCCCCCAACGCCCCAAACAACATCACCACCACCGACGCCATCGTGATCAACGAGATCATGTACCACCACCGCCTCACCTACCCCACCGATGGCGACCCACCCATCATCACCATCGTCCCCGCACTCGACTGGTCCGCCACTTGGCGCTTCAACCAATCCGGCAGCGACCTCGGCTCCGCCTGGGCCAGCTCAAATCACCCCGTCTCCGGTAACTGGGAATCCGGCCCCGGCCCCCTCGGCTACGAAACCACAAACGGCATCCCGCCCATTCCCCTCGCCACCCAATTCACCCGCCCCCAAGACAACACCCCCCGAGTCACCACCTTCTACTTTGAAACTGACTTCAACATCACCGACGCCTCAGAAATCTCCTCCCTAAACTTCAGCCACCTCACCGACGACGGAGCCGTCTACTACCTAAACGGCCAAGAAATCCACCGCTTCGACATGCCCACCGGCTCCATCACCTCCTCCACCCTCGCCGTCAACAACACCGCGGTCGAAGCCGACCAAATCCGTACCTTTACCGTCGATCCCACCCACCTCATCACCGGACAAAACCGCCTCTCTGTCGAAGTCCACCAAAGCTCCACCGGCAGCAACGACATCGTCATGGGTCTTAAGCTCGACTTAGCCCAAGCCACTCCTGGGAACAACCCACCCACCGCCTTCAAAGAAAGTAAAGAAGAGTGGATTGAGCTCTACAACCGCTCCGCCGCAACCGTCTCCCTCGACAACTGGGAACTCGCAGGAGCCGTCGATTTCACCTTCCCCGCCGGAACCCAAATCCCCTCCGGCAGCTACCTCGTCATCGCCCGCGACCTCGCCGACTTCTCGGCCAAGTTCCCCGGCATCACCGCCCTCGGCGACTACTCCGGCTCCCTCACCAACTCCGGCGACCAACTCAGCCTCCTCGACCAATCGAACAACCCCGTCGATCAAGTCGCCTACCTCGACGGCGCCCCCTGGCCAAAAGCCTCCGACGGCGGCGGCTCCAGCCTTGAACTCCGCCACCCCGAACTCGACAACTCCGCCCCCACCGCCTGGGCCGCTAGCTCCAACGAAACCACCTCGGACTGGCAAACCTACACTTACAACCTCACCTCCCACACCCCCACCTACCGCCCTGACCAAAACAACTTCCACGAAATCCGCCTCGGCCTCCTCGACCGTGGCCAAGTCCTCATCGACGACCTCTCCGTCATCGAAGACCCCGCCGGACTCAACCTGGAACTCATCGAAAACGGCACCTTCAGCAACACAAACGACTGGCGCATCCTCGGCACCCACCAAAATTCCCATATCGAAAACAACGCCCTAAAAATCGTCGCCACCTCCCGCTTTAACTACCTCAACAACCTCATCGAAACCAACCTCACCAACGGCGGCACCCTCCGCCCCGTGAATCCCGGAACCGAATACCAAATCTCCTTCCGCGCCAAGTGGCTCTCCGGCACCCCCCAGCTCCGCTTCGAGTTCTACTACAACAAACTCGCTCAACTCGTCACCCTCGACCAACCCCAAACCCACGGCACCCCCGGAGCCCAAAACTCCACCTACACCACCAATGCCCGCCCAACTCTCACCAGCCTTCTCCACCAACCCGCCGTCCCCACCAGCAGCGAACTCATCAACATCTCCGTCAATGCAAATGACCCCGATGGCCTCTCCACCATCTCCCTAAAATACTCCATCAATGCCGGCACTTTCCAAACCGCCTCCATGACCTCCACCGACGGCCAAAACTACACCGCCACCCTACCCACCCAGTCCAACAACGCCCTCATCCAATTCTACGTCCAAGCCCTCGACCAATCCGGCAACACCACCTTCGCCCCACCCCTCGGCCCAGACTCCCGCGCCCTCATCAAAGTCACCACCCCCAACTCCGGCGGCTCGAAACAATCCGTCCGCGTCAACATGCTCAGCGCCGAAGCCAACGCCATGCACGTCGAGCGAGACATCCTCGATAACAAACGCCGCGGCTGCACCATCATCCTCAACGAAGACGAAATCGCCTACGATTCCGGCATCCGACTTCGCGGCAGCATGTTCAGCCGCCGCCGCATCGGCCGCGTCGGCTTCAACCTCAAGCTCCCCGCCGACCACCTCTTCCGCGGCGTTCACTCCACCATCACCCTCCGCAACGGGCTCCGCCGCGAAATCGCCGTCAAACACATCATCAACGCCGCCGGTGGACTCCACGACAACTACAACGATATCGTCCAATTCAACGGACACCTCTCCGCCTATAACAGCCTCAGCCGACTCGAAATGACCCGCTTCGGCGGCAACTACCTCGACGGCCTCCCTGGCGGAAATGGCCCCGATGGCCCCGTCTTCAAAATGGAAGGCATCCGCGTCTTCCAAGCCACCCAAGACGGTACTCCCGACACCCCAAAACTCCCCTTCCCCATCGGCTGGGTCCCCAGCTACGACCTCGCCGACCAAGGCGACCTCAAAGAAGACTACCGCCACAGCCTCCGCATCAACTCAAACCTCGATCAAGACGACTACAGCGACATCATCGAAATGGCCAAGCTCTTCAGCCTCTCCGTCACCGCCCTCGAAAACGCCGCCCCAAACATCATCAACGTCGACATGTGGTGCCGCCAATTCGCCATGCTCTCCCTCTGCGGAATCCGCGACACCTACTCCCAAGGCAACGCGCACAACCTCAACTTCTACTGCCGCCCCGATGGCATCGTCGACCCCATGCCCTGGGATTGGGACAACAACTTCGGAGCCAGCACCACCGCCTCACTCTGGGGAAATCGCAACGTCGCAAAACTCTTCGCCCGCCCCGCCTTCACCCGCCTCTACCACGGCCATCTCCACGACATCGTCAGCACCACCTTCAACTCTAGCTACCTCACCCCTTGGCTCACCCACCTCGGCACCTGCTCCGACGAAAACTACACCTCCTCTCTCAGCTACATCAATGGCCGCGGCAACTACGTCCTCAGTCAGCTCCCCACCCAAATCCCCCTCACCATCACCAGCAATAACGGAAACGACTTCGACCACAACAACTCCACCGTCACCCTCACCGGCACCGCCTGGATCGACGCCAAAGAAATAATCATCGCCGGCACCAGCAGCCCGCTCCCCCTCACCTGGCTCGACGCCCAAACCTTCGAAGTCCAAGTCCCCCTCCTCACCGGAGCCAACCTCCTCACCCTCACCGCCCTCGACTACCAAGGCAACCCCACCGGCTCCGACAACATCACCGTCACCAACACCTCCACCACCGAACCCGCCTCCGCCGCCAACCTCGTCATCTCCGAAATCCACTACCACCCCGCCGACAACGACCTCGAAGAATTCATCGAACTCCAAAACATCTCCACCACCACCATCGACCTCTCCAGCGTCACCTTCACCGCAGGCATCGACTTCGAGTTCCCCGCCAACACCCTCCTCCTCCCCGGCGAACGAATCCTCGTCGTCATCGACCTCCCCGCCTTCCAAGCCAAATACGGCACCACCCTCAACGTCGCAGGCACCTTCAACAACCTCACCAAACTCTCCAACAAAGGCGAAACAATCCGCCTCGAATCCCCCACCGGGGTCCTCATCCAGGAAGTCACCTACAACGACAACGCCCCCTGGCCCACCTCATCAGACGGCAACGGCCCCAGCCTCGTCCTCATCAACCCCACCGGAAATCCCGATCACAACCTCGCCACCAACTGGCGCCAAAACACCATCATCGGCGGCACCCCCGGCTCCACCGATGCCATCCTCTTCACCGGCCGACCCCTCGACCAAAGCACCTTGACCATCAACGTCGCCGGTCATTGGGAGTTCACCTTCCAGCAAGCCCTCAACGCAGACAACGTCATCGCCATCCTGGAATACTCGAACGACCTCGTCACCTGGACCGAGTCCCCCACCATCGCCGATCTCTCCGATGAGATTCTCTCCGGCACAATCCTGAGCAAAACTTACACCTCAATCCTCCCCGCCAATCAGACCAGAAAATTCGTCCGCGTCCGTTACCAACCCAGGTAGAATCGCGCTCGGTTAAGGGGGACGGGAATCAAGGAGGCTGGGGGTAAAGTCCCCCGTCTGAAAATTTCATGGAATCGAATGAGCTACTACTTGGACGGCGCAAGATTAAGGCAAGCTCACCATGACCGTTAAAGGTTTATCCAAGGTAGAATCTAGAAATGGGCATTCAGCATGAAAGACATTGCGCACTGGATCGTCTCCTACGAATAGATAATAAATTCGATTCCATTCAGGGCTCTCGATATCTCTATTCAGATGCCCTCAAGCGGAAAAAGAGTCCTTTGCCCGCACTCAGCGAATCAGGCACGTGCACTGTGATGACATCTGGCTGTAGCGCCGCATCGACTTCGACGACGATTCCATTGGTCTTCGGATAGCTCCCAGTGAGGTATTCATCGATGGAAACTGAATGGTTCCAATTTACGAGGTCGATTGACCATTCGAAATTCAGATTGACTCTTCCGATAGAGTCTTCTGCGCGAGTAAAGGTGAAGGTGTTATTTGGGGTAGAGCCGTTGGCGAGGACAGGTGAGTTTGCACCGTGATCGTTGAGCTGCGGGTTTCCTCCTAGAACCCATTCTACGCCGTTGAGCATTCCATCGCTGTCTGGGTCATCCGCAAATCCTGATTCCATGCCGCTTGTTCCGTCTAATCCCTGCCCGATGGCCCAGCTTCGGTAGGTTTTGGTGGGGCCACTGTCTAAGTAGAGGTTTGCGTATCGGGTGCCAATTTGGATCTGTCCGTTGGCGTTGTAGTGACCTCTGCTCACTAATGGATTTAAGTCATCAGTATCAAACCACTCGCAATGGGCGGTCGTATTCGCAATGGTGACCTGAGCATTTCTCACCAAGGTCGCTTCCGCGGGAGTGCCATAAAAGTCGCGAACTCTTCCCATATAGAAGGGAAGGTTGACGCCAAAATTGCTGCGCATATCCGCGATAAAGTTTCGCAAGTTTTTTTCATAGGCGGCGCCTTGTCCCTCCGCGGCATCGCTTTCCCCCTGTAGCCAGAGCATGGCAGATACTTCATGATCGATTCCATTGGCTGTGAGGTTGGCGAGCGCTCCCGCTGCTCGACCCATAAAGTCGATATATCTCACACCGGTGCCCACTGCCCAGTCTTCGTAAAGTGAGGTTCCTGAGACGGCATGCTTGACGAGATAAATAGTGTCGTTTGGCAGGGCTTGCGCCAAGATATGGCCAAAGAGTATTTCTGGGCCAAAGTCGGTGGCTCTTCCGAATCCGGTTCGAAGGTCTACCCAGTTCGCTCCATTCCAATACCTTACTTCAGGGAAGCTGGCGTTGTAGGGGGAGGGGAGTTCTGAGCTAGCTCCGAAGCCGAGCATGTTTGACTGACCGGCTAACAGAAAGACCCTCGCGCATCCTGGAGGAGAATTGTTTGATGGAGGAGTCACGACCGTTCCATTGGCATAGACGGTGCTGACTTGGCTAGCAGTCAGAGCGCTGTTGTAGATCTGAACGTCGTCCACCTCACCGTGAAGGCTAAAGGTGTTCGTATCAAAGCCATTCCCGATACTTGTGATGCGGAAGCTGGTATCTCCGGAGACCGTTTGTTGAAACGTTCCGTCTCGGTATAAAATGAGGTTCCCTGTGCCGTCTGCCACTAGGGCGTAGTGATGGTAGTCCAAATCATGCACCACCGTGAAATCCAAGGACGCATTTGAGGAGGACTTGAAGAGTAAGCCGTTGGTCGTGGCATGATCGTTCAGCCAGATATAATCCCTCCGGTTGCTCGTGTCTCCCATCACCATGCCCCGGTTATTAGTGATCGAGCCACGCTTCGACCAAAAGGCGGTAGACCAGGGATCCGTAGCGGTAAAGACAATCGGCGTGGTCAGATCCACATCGCTGTTGTTGACGCCATTGAGGGAGAGCGCACCTAAACCAACGGCTACCTCATTCGGGTCGTTGGAAATGTTGCCTAGAACAGTCGTCCCATGGTTCGCGGAGGAACTTGAATCCTGAAAATCAGTGTCGAAGTTGTAGTGCGAAATGGCCTGAGCCATTAGACTATTCGAGCCTATATAGAGCATCCACAATATTAGGGATAACTCTACCTTTTTGACTCTCAGGAATCTCATAGAAAGACTGTTACTGAGCGAGTTATAATTACGAACGGCGAGTGCGGCGTGAGATGGTGCAGATGGCACCCATCGCCAATAGAATAGCACCAGATGGCTCAGGAACGGCGGCGATGGTTCCGTTCACGGTAAAGTTATCCACCACGAATTCTTCGGCTGCGTTTGTCTGAGCAGCACCGTCACGCAGTGAAAAACGGAAGGTGAGTAAGT
>Ga0114994_10002046_pt1 | contig 14665 bp, 9 predicted proteins | sample ArcticOcean_MG_C_9_FD_87043 | JGI IMG/M metagenome (GOLD analysis project Ga0114994, IMG submission 87043) | Marine microbial communities from western Arctic Ocean - ArcticOcean_MG_CB2_152 | ecosystem: Environmental > Aquatic > Marine > Oceanic | place: Arctic Ocean: Canada Basin | collected... | reverse complement strand
GCGCCCCCAGAGCGCGGCCGCCGCGCCCGCCTACCGGCCCTCGGCGACCTCGTCGCGCTCGGGCGGCCGCGGCGCCGGCGGGGATCCGGACCGCGCGCACGTCGTCGCGGGCGCGCGCAGCATGATGGGCCTCGCGCGGGCGCGCTCGGCGCGCTCGTCCAGCGGCGGCGGCGCGCGGCCGCGGACGTCGTCCCGCGGCTAGGCGCGGGCGCCCCTTATCACTACGCCCGCTCGCTCTTTATAGTAACCGCCCTTTGCATTATTCATTCGCGGGCAAGGCTCTAGGAAGCTAGGAAGGCTCTAGGGCAAGGCATATCGATGCATCCAGAAGCTACGTGCGGGTATTGGTGTTAGCCGCGTTGTCGCGTCCGAGGGCAGTTTCGAAGGCCCACGTCCGGCGTAGGGAGCGGGCAGCCTACGGTAAGCGGCAGCCCTTCCCGCATGCTGTCGTCGGGCCGCCGCTAGACGCCGTCGAAGCCATGGTGGCCACGGTCCTGCCGCAGCTCGGCAGCCGGGGCAGCTCCGGGGCCACGCGGCCCCGGGAGCGGCCCGGCAAAGAAGTGCGACAAGCGAGTCCACCGCCGCGCCCCGCGCTCGCGCGCGACACCAGCGTCGAGCTCCAGTTCAGACCCCAGGACGCGCGGGCCCTCGAGACGGCGTTCGACACGTACCTCGAGTATCGACGGCAGCGGGAACCGCTGCTCGAGGACGAGCGCTGGCGCTGCGTGCTCAAGCTCCAGCAACTCCTGAAGAAGCACCCGCACGTTGCGTTAGCAGGGAGAGAAGGCGCTTTATACGAAGAACTCCACCGGAGCTGCCCCCAGCGGCTGTGTCAAAGGACTCGATTTATCGTGGTGATGCGGCGCGTCTTTAACTACGAGACGGCGCCGGTGCGCGGTGTGGCCACGGACGTGAAGGAGCTCGTGGAGACGGTGTTTGACGCCTTCGACGAAGGGAACGACGCCATGCCCTGGCGCAACATCCTGGTCATGCTCCACGTCGTGTGCTACCCGACGCGCGAGCCGGCGGACCACCTGCGGTGGGGCTTCGCCCTGGTCGGGAGCGAGGGGTCGTTCGACATGAGCTGCAAGCCGCCCTTCGACGCCCGCATCCACGACGCGAAGCTGCTCCTGCACGCGGTGGGCCACGCGGAAATGCGACCTAAGCTGTCCAAGTACATCGATGACGCCTGGGCCGGGCTCGTGAAACGGGGCGACCAGGAAGCGGCGGACTTGACGAGGGATGCGGAGACGGCCTCGCTCATGGCCCAGGTGAACGGCAAGAAGGCTTTAGATAGAGAAGGCAACGTCGCGGCGACGCCGCGCGACGCAATTAAGTTAACGAGATCCCTGTTCGAGCGCTTGCTGAGCGCTCCGCCGCTGCAGCGGTTGTTTACTAAATCAATACAGTTCGGCCGGGCGGATCCGCGCACCTGGACCTACGTGATCGAGGACGAGCAGTACCACCCCATGATCGCCGCCGAAATCAAGCGCGCGCGACTGATTCAGCGCCACGACTTCGAGGCCACGCAGTTCGCTATTACGCACCCGTTCCGCCAGAAACGGCGGTTCCGGGGCTGGCGGTGCGTGGCCCAACGGATACGGCGCATTAAGAACTTCACGCTCCGAGGAGTTAAGAAGTGTGTCGCAATGAGATGCGCCGCGAAGTTCCTGACGTGGCGACGCGAGGCGCTGGTGGAGCTGCGGGGGCTGGAGCTGCAGCGCGTGGCCCGCGGGTTCTTAGGGAGATTAGAAGCCCGGTGGGTCCGGCGCATCCACATGCTAGTAACGGGCATCCAGTCGCGGTGCCGCCGGTGGCTGCTGCAGGCGGATTATAGGAGAGAACGGCGATTGAGGCACTGGGCGGCGACGGAGGTCGCGCGGCACGTGCGGGGGCTACGGGCGCGGCGCATCACGCTGTGGCGCCTGGAGGAGAAGCTGGACCGGGAGGTCTGCAAGCTGAAGAAACGGCGCATTCTCTGGGAGAAACGGCAAGAGATCGCTACCGCTAGAATGATCCAGGGCGCCTTCCGCGCGCGCCGAGCGCGGCGGGAAACCCTGCGGAGGATGGAGGAGGCGGCCGCGCGGGCGGCCGCGGCGGAGAGCATGGACCAACTCTATGCGGAGAACCAGCGCAAGAAGCGCATCTACCAGAACCAGATCACGGAGTGGTACGCGCTGCGGAAGGAGGAGTACCTGAAGTCGACGATGGTCGAGGGCTTTGATGCTGCGCAACAAGCCAAGATCATGAGATTCCGGCGGAAGAAGGAGTTCGAGCTCGAGGAGGAGAAGGCCTTGCGGGCCAAGAAGCTGCAGGAGCTCTTGGACGACGAGCGCATCGCGGGCTGGATCCAGAAGTGGGAGCGCGTCAAGATCGAAAGAGTCGCGGCACTCAGGAAGCACCTCGAGTGGTGCCAGCTGAGCCCGGAAACCGTGGAGGAGAAGAAGATCGCCAAGACCCTCAATCGGGAGGTGAAGAAGCGGACGAACATCGTGTTCAGACGCGCGGGGGCGCAGGGCCACGACCTGGAGCTGCCGGAGTGCGAGGCCATGGCTTTGGAGGAGATTTTGTTAAAAAGGTGCAATGATGAAGAATTAGTGGTGGACGCCGAGCGCCGGGCCGCGGCGGACGCCCATTACTTAGCGATCGAGGAGGCCGAGGCGGCCGAAAGAGCGGAAAAAGAAAAGGATAGGGTGCGCATGCAGAACATCTCGGTCTTCAAGATCCAGCGCATTCGATCTTTGCACGAGAGCCGCGTGGAACTAAGACGACGGGCCTACGCGCGCTTCACGAAGGAGTACGACCCGGAGCACACGTGCTACTTCTACCTGGACAAATTGACAAAGGAGATCACGTGGCGCAAGCCCTATGCCTTGGGGGCCTACGACCTCAAGGTCATCGACGAGTGGGTCTTATTGCGGGACGAGACACAGACAGCCTACTACTACAACCCCTGCTCCCAGGAGATGACGTGGCAGCGCCCGCGGGGGTGCGTGTTCTGCGCGGTCTGCGACGACGCCTTCTGCGGCCTGCACTGCAACGACACGAAACGCAAGTTCTGCCGCCCGTGTTATGATGACGAACTGGCGACGGTATTAAAGGAGCACGGCAAGAAGCGCGTGGGCGAGATGACCTTCAAAGTTTTAAGAGGAGGCGATTCTAAATCAGGAGAGGCTGACCTCAAGAAGCTGGAGGACACGGGGTTGCAATTGGAGGCGGAGCGGCGGAAACAGGAGGAGGAGGACCGCGTGGCGCGGCGGGCGTCGGTGCGGCGGTCGTCCATGACCACCAAGCCCTCGTACGTGGCGCGCGAGCTGGAGCGCCTCGCGCGGGGCCGGGCCCTCAAGGGCCCCGACAAGGACCAGTCCCAGGCGCTCGTTACGCTATTAGCGGCGCAGGAGATGACGACCTCCGAAACCTTTTCAAGCACGGAGCTCGTCGACAAGACGCAGCGCGAGACGCAGGTTTTGATGACCGTCATCGAGGAGCGGCGCCAGCGGCGGCGCCAACGCGACGTCGTCGAGGCCATGGAGGACCGCGCGGGCCTGCGGCCGCTCACGGAATACCGGCACCTGACCACGCGCCACTACGCGATCCAGGCCGCGGAGGAGGAGGAGCGGCTGGCCAACATGGACTCCATGACGTACCTGTCCCACACCTCGGGGGGGTCGAACACGGCCTCGTGGTCGATGTCGTCGCGCGGGGACTCGTACTTAAATGAATGATGTGAATTCGTATCTGGTCTGCAAGGGCTCGGGTTCGGGTTAATTACGGCGCGCGCCCCCCTAGGCGCTCCCGCTCCTCCGGGCTGCTCCTCGCTCTTTTTGTTACGGTGCTAGGACTAGTGGGCGGGGCCCGGGGGGGCTACTCGCGCATCACGGGTTTTTTCAGTCGTATCAGCAGTCGTAGCAGAGAACGTGCCGTGCAGACGGGCGGAAGAAACACGTGTGTCGTGTGTGGCGCCTCTCGGACTCGTTAAGTGCGCGCGCTCTGGGCACCGCGAGCCACGTTTACATAACGCAAAGGCAACCCAAGTATTAAGCCCCACTGACCACTGCTCCATAAATGGCCGCGACGCCTACTAAAAAAATGGCCGACAGTAGCTCTAAATACGCCGCGATCCCCTCGCCCTTCCGGGTGGAGCCGTCTTCTCTCGAGGTCACGCTACCCGCCCGCGGCAAGCCCAGTTTCATCGCCGTCGGTTTCATGGTCATGCTCGGCGACGCGGTGCGCGGCATCTTCTTCCCGACGCTCTGGCCGCTCGTGTCTAGCTTGGGCGGCACGCGGTCGTCCATGGGCGTGATCGTCGCGGCGTTCTCCAAGGGGCGTATGGTCATCAGTTCGTACTACGGCGCCTTCTCGACGAAGCACGGCTCCCGGGGCGTCCTGATCTTTGCCCACGGGCTCATCATCCTGGGCGCGCTCCTGTACACCCAGGTCTGGAGCATTTATTCATTGTTTGCCGCGCAAGTGATCCTGGGCCTCGGCTGCGGCACACTGGGCGTGACGCGCTCTTAATTTGCTGAGTTTGTGCCGAAAGAAGATCGGACGGTGTGGCTCGGGCGCGTCACGGCCCTCCAGTACGCGGGCTTGACGGTGACGTCGTTCCTGGGCTCCGCTTTGGCGCACGTGGGCGCCCACCTCCGTGACGCGACGCAGGACGGGCCATGGGCTTTCCTTCGGCTCTCGCCGCTCACGTTCTCGGCATATGCCGTCCTCTTGGGCGCCGTCTTCGCGTTGCTCGTCCTCTCGTCACCGGCGTTCTACGACTTTGTGCCGGCACAGAAGGCGCGGGCACCGGCCGCCGACGAGGCTCCTCGCTCCCCGGGGGCGGAGGACCGCAAGCATTTTCGGTTGGTGGTCGTTGGCCTCGTGCTCAACATCATCACGAAGGGCTGCATTGGGTGCTTCGAGACCTTGGCGTGTCTTACACCGAAACGAACTTGGCGCTCCCGAGGCCGCAGACGGGCATGGTCGTCGCCGGGTGCGGGTTGTTGGGGGTTGTGTTTTTACTGTCGTTCAAGCAGCTCGGGCGCCTTTTCGATGATGTGGAATTGATCCTGTATGGCATCGGCGTCATGGTTTTGGGTTGCCTGCTGATGATTCGGAGGATCTGGACCGGCCTCGTGGCGAACGACCTCGACTTCTACGCCACCTGGCTGACGGCCATGATATCTATGTACGGCGTTGGCTACCCGGTCGGGCACACGGCGGTCATCGGGTGGTTCTCCAAGGCCATGAAGCAGCGGCCCCAGAACTTTTTGCTCGGCATCTTCGGCTCGGCGGGTTCGTTGGTACGGATCGGTGTGGAAATCAACAAGTGCCTCCCCACCGCCACGACATTGAGCAGGCGTCGCGTCGATGGCGTGGAGGTCGACACAATGATTCAGCACGAAGGCCGTGAACATTTGATATCTGCACAGGCCCGGATCGTATTCCCGGTCTGCACGGGCTTCATCGCGACGCACTACTCCGCGGACGCCGTCTTCGCCGTGCTCGCGGGACTCCTCGGCGTCACGCTCACGATCCTTGTCGTGTTCCGGGACGCGTTCCGCGAGGCGATCGCTTAGCCTCGACCGTCGTATTAAGTATAAACCGGGCACGCGCGCATAGACCCGCACTTCCGATTTTGGCCACCTGGCTCGTGCGCGTGCCTACCGTGTTGGGAGCCAGCACGACAATCAGCGTGTAAATAAGTGAGTATCCGGTCCAATTCATACGGGAACGGCTGCTGCTTCAATCGTTAGCCTCGCGCCGCTGCCGCTTCATCTAATTTTCAGCTCTCCCTGCCAATTGGATTTATAGCCCTGATAGCGCTGTACGTTGCTGATAGACCGCGGCCATGCGTCTCCACTACAACCCCAAAAAGTGGCACTACGTCCCCGACGACCCCTCGCTCACGTGGGGCTCCGCCGAGGACTGCGCTCGGCTCCAGCGGTCACCGACGTACGCCCTCCACGTCGACGCTTTGACGGAGACCCCGCCCGAGCCTCTCAACGAAGTGTGGGCGGTAGTGCTAGAGTTTTGTGATCTCCGGAGCACTCTGGTGCTCGCGGCCTCCGTCAAGAGCCTTCGCGCGATGGCGGCGTCCGTCGCAGCCCGCGAGCGCCACGAGGGCTTCGCCTACGCCACGGCCTGCTCCGCCGACGAAGCGGAAGACTACCGCTCGGGAGAACCTGCCGAGTCCGTGGGCGCCGAGCTCGCGCGCCGCGCGTTGGCGCCGCTCTCCGGGCCACCGGACGTTGTGGTTGTTTTGGCCGCGCGGCCGTGGCGGCTTCAACTACCGGAGCTGCGGGCGGCCATCCGACAGCGGCTGCCGCCGACCACCTGCGCGCTCTGCACGATCGCGGGGGCGCTCCGCGTCGACGGCGACGTCGGCCACGGCGTCGCTCTGCTCGCGGTCCGGCTCCCGAGGCCGTGCGCCGATTTCGGAAGGGCGGTCGTCGCCGCGGTATTGAAAAAGACGGAGCCATACCTCGTCCGCGGCGCGGGGCCGTCGCCCGACGCGCTGGATCTCGTGGCGCTCGTCGACGGCTTTGAAGACGTAAAACCGCTCCGTCGGACCTCGTCGCTCACCGAAATGCTCTGCGCACCGCTCCGCTGGCTCGATGATGTCATCGCTGGTGCGAGCGACTCCGACTCCGACGACGAGCTCGACGGCATATAATAATTTTTATGAAATACTAGATTTGCACTCGCGCCCGCCCTACCTCGTCTTCCGTTCTCGGTTGGGTTCTTCAAGTTAGCCTCGATTTACAAGTGACACCCTAAAACTCAAACTCGGCCTCGTCGTCGCTGTCCGGCTTCTGATCCTTGATGGCCTCGAGCGCGCTCGCGTCCCCGATGCCCGACGCGATCGCGGCGCGCCGCTTCGCGCGCGGGACTATGTTGCCCTGGTCCCGCTCAAGTGCGGCGACCTCGTCCTTGCTCATCTCGTGGTTGATGTCGTCCTCGTCGCCGCTGCTGTCGCTGTCGCTGTCGCTGTCGCTCGAGTCGCTGTCGTCGCCGCCGCCATCGCGCTTGCGTTTGCCCTCCGCCCGGTCCAGCTCGTCCTCTTCGGCCTTGCTGCCGTCGTCCGAGTCCTGGACGACGAACTCAAGGTCCTCCTCCTCACTCTCCGACCCGTCGTTGAGTTTCTGCTGCTTGAGTTTCTTATTTTTCTTGAACTCCGCCATTATGAGATCTGCCGCGTATAAGACTGGCGTGGAGAGGATAAAAGACAGTGAGGCGCCTTGGGGAATACTCAATGCGGCGCTCTCGTTGCGTTGTGTGAGTAGCTACAGCGCTGCACAAATGGATTTCACGTCTACTTGCAGACGCTTGTTGCGAGTGAGTCTCGCTTCTCTCTGCTAGCGCTGCGGCGCCGCGCGATTTAAAACGCTGGCCAAAAACGTGTTTGACGCACGGGTTTTCTAACTATTCTGATTCACACATCCTTCTATTTAGAGGGTCAGTACAGCTGTAGTAGTCACAATCTCATCACAATAAGCAGTCACACACACGCCAATAGTACTAGAAGTACACACAAACCACATTAGTACCCCTTTTCCCAGTCCACCTCGTACATCAGCGGCTCCCCGCGGAAATGCCGGTCCAGGTTCGCGGCGAATACCCGTGCGACGTCGTCCGGGCGGCTGAACGCCGCGACGTGGGGCGTGACGAATACGTCGTCCCGGAACCACAGCGGCGAGGCATTGGGAAGCGGCTCCTTCTCGAAGACGTCCAAGGCCGCCTCGCGAATCCAGCCATTATCGAGCGCCTCAATAACGCTCCCCTCAGAGATCAGATCGCCCCTTCCCACATTAATAAGCACCGGCCGCTTCGTGCACACGCCTAATCTGCCGTCGAGCAAACCCCGCGTCGCCGGCGTCGAGGGCAGCGCGGAGAGGATCACGTCGCTTCTGCGCAGAACCTCGTCGACTTTCGTTGCGACCTCGTCAAAATTGGTCCTGGGCGCGCCGTCTCTTGCCAAGCCAAGCGTTGCCATGCCGAAGGCCTTCGCGACGCCGGCCACGTGTTGCCCTATATCTCCGGCGCCGAGGACGCCGAGCTTCTGTCCTTTCAGCGGAGGCCTCGCAATTGAGATGTACTCCGCCTGGGCCCAGGACCGCGCCGACCGCAGAAGTCGGGAACCCTCGTTATTGCCCAAGAGATGGCCAAAAACGTACTCGGTGATGAGGGGGCCGAAGCAACCAGAAAGCCGACTACAGCGGAAGTCCTGGCGACCGCCGGTCATCAGCGCGTTCGTGCCCGCCCAGGTACTCTGAAGCCACTCCAGGCTAGAGGCGTGATCAAGGGGTGCGCCGGCGACGAGGCCCGGGTCGGCAAGGGCGACGCGCGCGTCTGCCCAAACAGCGTCGTCGCCGGTCGACTCCACGAGTTCTACTGGCGGCATCGCGTACGCTTCGAGAGCGCGTTCCACGGCCGGCAACAGCCCGCGAATTTTGGAGACGACGGGCACGCGCAGTGTCTCCTCTGACGACCCGCTCGTCGTGGCGAACAGGGCAGTCCCACTCCGTTTCGCATCGCTGCTGTCCAGCACGCCTCGTACCACTGCCCTGTGTTCGCCGTGAATCGACAGGCTGCGTGCCTGGCGCAGGCTGACCAGAGCAGAGATTGCGTAGCGTCTCATGGCTGCTCACGGCTCGCTTTGTTGCATAATGCACCGCAAGTAGGGGCTCAAATGCATCGATGTGTTGATTTGAACGGTTGATTTGTGCATGTGCGGGTTTCTTTCACGGGTTTTTTCAACTCGGTTCTTTGGCCTAAAGTTAGATCAATAGTTAAAACATCGAGCTCCGGTGCCCTGCGCCCGGCAGCGCAAGTTTGACGGGTTTTGGCCTGCAGCAACAGCAACGCAGCAGCAACGGGCTAGCACAAGCAAAATGACGACTTCAGGCACCGCCACACCAGAGCCAGCCAGGGACCCGGCAACGCTGCGGGCCTATGATGCCGATATCATAAGCTACCTGAACGTAGCCCAATCGGCCTTCCACTGCGTGTCCGAGGTCACAAAGCGCTTGACGGCCGCCGGCTTCGAAGTCATTGACGAGCGTAAGGCGTGGACCGTGAAACCGAACGGCAAGTACATCGTCACGCGGAACGGCTCGTCGCTGTGCGCGTTCGCGGTGGGCGGCCAATTCGACGGCGAGCGGTCGGGCGCCATTTGTCTCGGGGCGCACACGGACTCGCCCTGCCCCAAGCTCAAGCCCGTGTCGCGCCTGGAGAAGGCCGGCGCGACGATGCTCGGGGTCGTGGGGTACGGCGGCGGCCTGTGGCACACGTGGTTCGACCGCGATTTGACGCTAGTCGGCCGGGCCCTGGTGCGGCGGCAGGGCCGCGCGGCGCCGGAGCTGGTGCGGCTGGACCGGGCCGTGTGCCGCATCCCGACGCTGGCCATCCACCTGACGCAGGGCGACGAGCGCTCGACCTTCAAGCCGAACCTGCAGCTGCACCTGCCGCCCTTGTTGGCGACGGGCATCACCACAGCGCTCGCGGGCGACGGCGTCGCGGCGCGCCACGACGACGTCGTGGTGAAGCTGGCGGCCGAGGCGCTGGGTTGTGAGGAGAGCGATGTGCTGGAACTCGAGCTGCAGCTCGCGGACTACCAGCCCGCCGCGTTAATCGGGGCGCGGTCCGAGTTCGTGAGCAGCGGCCGCTTGGATAATCAGGGCTCGTGCTACTGCGGCACGACCGCCATGATCGAGTCGCTCTCGACGTTAAACGACGACGCCTCACTAAGGGTGCTGGCTATGTTCGACCACGAGGAGGTGGGTTCACTAAGTGCTCAGGGCGCACAATCGCCCTTTCTTGGGGATGTGCTAAAGCGCGCCTACACCGGGCTGGGAAAAGGAGATTTCGAGGCGTTCATCGCGCGGAGCTTCCAGATCTCGTCGGATATGGCCCACGGCCAGCACCCGAACTACGCGGATAGGCACGACCCGAAGCACGCCGTGCGGCTCCAGAAGGGTCTGGTGATCAAGCACAACGCCAATCAAAGGTACGCGACGAACGCGGTCGGGTGTGCTTTGATGCGGCGCTTCGCGGACGCGGCGAACTGCCCGCTCCAGGACTTCGCGGTCAAGGCCGACTCGGGCTGTGGCACGACGATCGGGCCCATCACGGCGGCGGGAATCGGTTTGACGACAGTCGACGTCGGACCGCCCCAGCTCAGCATGCACTCGTGCCGGGAGCTCATGGGCGCCGACGACGTGTTCTACGCGGTCAAGACCTTTCGAGCAGCCTTTGAGACGTACGCCGACGTCGTCAAGGCCGTCGACGTCGACGGGCCCGACGTGTTCTGGGCGGAACCGGGGAAGGGCTGGGGGTTCGGGGTATCCGCGTGTGAGTAGTACATACGTTAAATCTAGACCGCGACCTCGGCCTCCGCCTCCTCTACGCCGGGCACCCCAAGCTGCTCAAGTAATGTAGCCTGCTCCTCGGCCACGAGCGTCTCCGAGACGCCGTCGAAGAGGCCCAGGGCGCTCCGCCGGCTCTCCTCAATTAATCCGTCCACGTCCTCCTTCTTGTAGTTTAAAGCTCGCAAGACAGCCCCACCGAAGGGCAAAGAAAGCAACCGCGAGTCCTCGGGCAGCGTCGGCACCATGGCCACGACGCCGAGCATCTTATTTAACCGCCGCTGGTGCTCCGAGTCCCGCGCCCGCGCGATGATTTCCAAATCCGGATACAGGCGCCGCAGCGCCACAACGACCCGGTTCGTGGCGCGCTTGTCGGCGATGGCCACGACCACGAGTCGCGCGGCCCCGACGCCAAAGTACTCGAGGACCTCCGGCCTGCCTAAATCCCCAAAAAACACGGGCTTGCCCTTTTGGCGCGCCTCCGTCGCCTTGTACGGGTCCAGGTCGAAGACCACGTACCGCTGCAGTTTCGCGTCCAGCAACTCGCAGACGACGCGGCCCACGCGCCCGAACCCGACCACAACAACTAAATCGCCCGACGACTGCGCCACGGCCGTCGCGACCGCGGCGTCGTCCCGCGCGCGCCGCGACCGCTTGCGCCACCGGGCCTCTAATCGGTCCAGCGGCTCCGCGAGCCGGTCCCCGAGCTGCGCGAGCGCGGGGGTGAGGCACATGGACAGCGCCGCGGCCGTCGTTAATAAACGCGCCGTCGGCGCGTCGAGCACCCGGAACGCCTTGGCCAGGCCGATGGCCACGAAGCCGAACTCGCCCGCGGGGGCTAACAGCAGCCCCGTCCGCGCGGCCGCCGCCGCCGGCAGCTTGAAGATGAGGCCCAGCGGCACCAGCGCCAACGCTTTGGCCGCTACCAAACCGAGCGTCGCCGCTAGAGCCGCTCGCGGCCGGGCGGCGACGACGCCAAAATCCACGCTGAAGCCGACCGTCGCGAAAAACAACCCGAGCAGCACGCCCCGAAACGGGGCGACGTCCGCCTCGATCTGGTAGCGGTACCGCGTCTGCGAGAGCGACGCGCCGGCCAAGAGTGCGCCGAGCGCCGCCGGCAGGCCGACGCACTCCGTGATCGAGGCGATGCCCAGCACGTTCAACAGCACCACGGCCAGAAAGGCCTCCTGGCTCCGCGAGCGCGCGGCGAAGAAGAACAGCGCGTCGACGACGCGCTTGCCTACTAATTCCACCGTCGCCAGCGCGATGACGCCCTTGGCCGCCGCCGCGGCCACGGCCCGCGTGACCGTCGTCTCCATGGCGGATTTGCCCAAACACGGGATCGCCGCGAGTAGCGGCACCACGGCCAGGTTCTGCGCGAGCAACACGCCTAGCGCCGCGCGGCCGTGCGCCGTGGCCAGGTCGTCCCGGTCTCTTAGGAGGCGCAACGCAAAGGCCGAGGACGAGAGCGCCAGAGCCGACCCGACGACGGCCGCCTGCAGCCCCCCCAACCCCACGACGCCGCCCAGCTTGGCCAATAACACCGAAGTGCACGCGACCTGGGCCGCGCCCAGCCCCAGCTCCCTTCTTAACGCCTTGAGCCGCCCGAAGCTCAGCTCCAACCCCATCTCAAAGAGAAAAAAACAGACGCCCAGGTCTGCGAGCCGCTGCGTGAGGCCCACGTCGCTGATCACCGCCAGGCCGTGGGGGCCCAACAAAGCCCCGGACGCCAGGAAGGCCAGGACCGGGCTCGCGCCGAAGCTCTTGAAGCCCGGGACCGCGACGGCGAACGCGAGTAGCACCGCGAGCGCGTCCCTCCGCGCCCCCGCTCTTAATAAGGTCGCCAGGGCGTCGCCCAGGAAGCTCTTCGACAGAAACGCGCCCAGCGCCCCCTTGCAGCCCCACGCGCAGGCGACGGCGCCCGCCCCGACCGCGGCCGCGCCGCGCCAGCCGGGCTTCGGGACGGCGCGCTTCACCTTCGCCGCGAGCTTGGCCACGAGCGGCGGCGGCGGCAGGGGCGCGTCGAGGACCGGCGCGCTCCGCCGGATCGTGCCGGGGCGGAGGTGCGGGAGCGCGTGGCGCCGCGGCGGCGCCCAGGCGAGGGCGCTCGTGGCCGTGAGCGCGCAGAGCACGAGTGGTCGTCTCATCTTGCTACCGCGCGTTTGGCATTTGCGGTCCTTGTTTTGGATAGCTTCCTTAGCTTCCCGTAGCTTACCGTGCACTGCACCGGTGCAATACGCTTTGTGAAACCCGTGTTGTTTGATTACGCGCAAAACCCGTGCACAAACCCGCATTTTTACGTATTTTTATGAGTCCTCGTAACGACCACTCGAGCTCAACACAACAATTTAGACGCTAGGCCGCGGACGAGTCGTTCAGCGCGCAGCACGTCACCGCGAGCGAGTGGCCGGAGTAGTAGCGGATCGCCGCGCCCGAACTGAGGTCCCAGAGCCGCGCCGAGTGGTCCGAGGAGGCCGTCACGAGATACGCGGAGTCCGCCGAGAAGCACGCGTCCCAGACCCAGCGCTGGTGCTGCGCCAGGGTCTTCTCCAGCGCGAAGCCCTGCGCCGCGTTCCAGATCTTGGCCGTCTTGTCACTGGCCGTCGTCACGAGCAGCCGCGAGTCCGGCGACACGCGGCATGCGAGGATATACGTCCATTCGCCACCAGCGTCGTGCGCCGCCTCAATGATGTGGTCTAGTTCATGCGCATCGCTCTCGTCCGGTCGGTAGACGTACACGTCCGCGTCGCGCGTCGCACAGGCGAGAAAGCTCCCGTCCGTCGCGCACGCGACAGCTCTAATCGGTGCACCGTCGGTCGGCCGCAGCGTCTCCCGGCACCTGTCGGCGGTCACGTCCCAGACCCGAACCGCTCCACTATCGTCGCCGCTGATGATTTCGTCACCGCCTTTCCTTAAGCAGGCCGAGTTCACCGCGACGCTCTCGCCCTTCTCGTTCGTGCAGGCGAAGGTCTTCTTACAGTTCGGCGGCGCCCGCAAATCCCAGACCTTGACCGTGCCGTCCTCGCTACTCGAAAAGAGCCAGCTCCGGTCCCTACAAAACCCGCAGGACGTCGCGTTGCCCGCGTGGCTGAACTCGGCCACGGGCGCGCTGGTCTGGGCGTGGGCGACGTCAAAGACGCGCACGTGCGGGTTGCCGCCCGCGGCCAGGAACAGCTTGTCGTCGCTTATTGCCAAACAGTTCACCTGGGAGTCCGGGTAGCGCACCGTGCGCGTGCAAACGCGGCTCGAGGCCTCCCAGAACCGGATTTTGTGGTCGTAGCCCGCCGTCGCGAGCACGACGGCCGTCATCGTCTAGGCTGTCGAGCAGAGGCTTGCCTGCTGTAGGCCTTGCCTGCTGCGGCGTCTCGCGCAGCGAGGTGCAGCGGTGAGCTGTGTGATGCACTTGTTGATGCCTTGCAGTCAGCAACGACGGTTGTACGACGGCGCGCGCAAAACTTGCGGGTGGCTTGAAAAACCCGTTCGGGCTACGACAAAACGGGTTTCGTAGCCGCAATGTTTCCTCCTCCCCCCCCCTCCCACACACGCGAAATTCATCATCACACAACTATAACCCCGCGCCCCGACTGACTGACTAAAACGCCTTCTGCGAGTGGCGCTCGAGGTCGTCGCACGTCCGCCGGAGCGCGGCGTTGTCGAAGACTAATTGCTGCAACCTCTTGCCGAGCTGGAGGCGCATGCGCGCGTCGTCGGCGTGCATGCGGTCGCGCGCCACGAGCTGGCTGCGAAGGCCCGCCGTCTCCTGCTTGAGTTCGACGATCTTGGCCGATCCGCGGTTCACGTCGTTCTGCAGCTCGAGCATCTGGAGCATCATCTTCTGGTTGTTGGCGCGCTCGAGCAACAATTGCTTCTCGAGCTCGGCCACGGCGTCGGCGATGTCTTCTCGCGGTGTCATCGGCGAGGCCGGCGGCGGGTGCGCGGGGGGCGGCGGCGACGGCGGCGGCGACCGCAATTCGGACGAGTGGTGCTGGAGCGCGTCTAAAGCGTGCCGGAAGCCGGCGAGCGCTTCAATAGCGCCCGCCTCCGCCGGGAACTCGAGCACGACCTCCCGCTGCCCGCCGTGGTCGCCCTCGGCCTGGAGCGCGACCGAGCGTGTCGAAGAGGCGGCCTCGGCGCCGCCGCCCGCGCGCGCGCCGAAGAGGGCCGCCAGCGGGAGCGGCGCCATCTGCTTGCGGCGCCGGAAGAGGGACGTGCTCCGGTCGACGAAGTGGAGCCGCGCCTCGCCGAGGCCGAGCGGCGCACCCGGGGCGCTCGGCGCGCCCGCCCGGAGCTCCAGGTGGACGGGCTCG